>Ga0181395_1000430_pt1 | contig 17743 bp, 13 predicted proteins | sample 18SPOviralmetaG_FD_130124 | JGI IMG/M metagenome (GOLD analysis project Ga0181395, IMG submission 130124) | Marine viral communities from the oligotrophic San Pedro Time Series (SPOT) site, San Pedro Channel, CA, USA - 18 SPOT_SRF_2010-12-16 | ecosystem: Environmental > Aquatic > Marine > Strait...
AGATTAGGATGAATAGGATATTTTAATTTATGTCTTGTTGGGTCGTCTTTTACTGGTAATATAGTTAAATCAGCGTCCATATATATAATATAATGATATATTATATAAATACTTTTAATTTAATGGAACAAATTCCTTAAAAAAACACCATTATATTAAAGTGGAACAAATTCCTATAAACTACTATATATTATTTTGACGAATTTGTTCCACTTATCCAAAATATTTTGAATATTCATTAAATGGTTCTTCATTTTTTACAATTGTAGGAGTTTGTTTTTTAATCGGTGTCTTCTTCGCTTGTGTCTGCTTCGCTTGTGTCTGCTTCGCTTGTGTCTGCTTCGCTTGTGTCTGCTTCGCTTTTTCCTTTTCTATTAATTCATCTTCCATTTGTGCTAGTCTAAAACCCTTTTTAAAGTTTTTGTATTTTTCCATATTACTCATGAAATTCATAAATTGGTAATGCTCTCTTTCCATCATTATCTTTTGTTTCTCCTCTTCTGTTGGTAAAAGATGTGTGTTAAATGTTTCTCTTATACTTGGTTCTGGTTCTAATGCTGGTTTAAGTTTTGGTGTTTTCTTTTTGTATTCCGCTTTCGCCTTTCTTGCCTCCCTCGCCTTTTTTAGATTTTCAAGTCGCTTTTCTCTCTTGGGATCTATTTCAATCTTGTCTTCACGCTCTGGTAGTTCTTCTTCTTCCTCTTGTGGTTCTTCATATATCATCATGTTTTTAACTTCGGTCTTTTTAGGTTTTGGTTTTGCTTTTGGTTGTCCTCTTCGCTTTTTAGGTTTTTGAATAGGTTTTTGAAATGGACTTTCTTCTTCTGGTTCTACTTCCTCTAATGGTGGTTCATTTAATTTTTTTATTTCCATTTCTACATTGGGTTCAGTCTCCTTTTTAGGAGGTGCTTCAAGATTTTCAACTGGTTCAAGTTCTGGTAAGAAATCCATCTATATATTATATATATATATTTATTTTGATGATTTTACTAAACTATTTATAATAAGAATAAAACCCAATATTATTATCTCATTATAATATATAATGGAATATATAGATTATAATTGCCTTACCATAATAACAGAAATTGATTTAAAAAATATTAATTGCTTACCATATATGGTAGTAAAAAATTGTATTAGTCCCATAAAATGCGGTCTGCAAGATAAGCACCGCTTCCTTTTTTATGGCGAAAGCGTTCAAACCTTGCTTTGAATGCCTTACGGCGTTTCTCGTCTTTATGCTTTGTAAAGTCCTCCCTTGTTGGATCACCTATCGAATTAATTTTTTTACCATCTTTAAAAACATCTAATTTCTTTTTTGGATTAGTAGAAGGTTTAACAGTATAACCAATTTTTTTAGCATTTGCTTTTGCTCTTGTTAAATTGTAGTTCGCCATATACTATATGCTTTTATTTTTTTCGTTTATAAGTTTGTTGTGTTGTAGTTTTAGTTTTTTTATTATAAGTATATTTACTTTGTCTTTTCATTTCACCCGATGGTATTAAATCCCATTCATCATTATTTTTACTAAAATGATATTTCTTTTTTTTGACTATATCATGTAATTCATCTTTTTTTAACTTTGAATAACCAGTTATTTTTAAGTCTTTGTTATATTTCGCAATTAACTTTTTCATTACATATACTGGTGGAGTTTCCATTATATATGATACATAGATTATTTAAATGTTGCTTTACCAGTCGCTTTTTTTTCTTTCATTGCTTTTTTTATTTTGGTCTTTCCTAACTCCTTAAATGTCTTTGGTGTGTCTTTTGTAATACGCTTAGTTGGTCTATATACATCGCCCTTTTTTTTGTATCCAGTTTCTCCTTTTTGGTTTTTCCATTCTTCTTTGAACCATCTACTTAAACCATCTGTATTTTTCTTACCAGTATATTTTCCTCCTCGTTCTTTATATTTTTTAACTAATAATCCGCTTCTGTATGCACTATGTTTAGGATGTGCTTTATAAACCTCTTTTTTAACTTTCATATAAAGTTCTTTGTCTTTTGGTTCATTAATAGTCATTTATATATTATACTTGTAAAAAAAATACTTTAAAATATGATTAACATGATATTTTAAAATGTTGTGTTTTCAAGGAATTTGTTCCATATCTTCCAATTTTACATTCAAATACAAAACTCCTACAAATGGAACAAATTCCAATTATTCTATATACTTATTTTGACAAATTTGTTCCACTCAAAATATAATGGTGTTTTTTTAAGGAATTTGTTCCATATCTTCCAATTTTGTATTTGAATGTAAAACTTCTACAAATGGAACAAATTCGTCAAAATAATATATAAGAGTTTTATGAAATTTGTTCCACTCAATCCATAATCATACAATTATCAAACTTTTCTTCAACAAAGTTTTTATTTTCCTCACCAAAGTTCAAGTTCATTTCTCCTTTAATAAAATCTTTTTCATATCTGTATTTTACAATATTAACATGGTTCTTTACAAAATCTGGATGAATACTTTCTTTGATACGAATTCTCTTACCATCAATTCGTATATTATTTTCAATAAATAACGGAGTGCTATTTTCTTTGTCTTTTTTCATAGACCAATCACGACATACAGAAGATCCAAATAAATCATTCATCATTTTAATAATGGGGTTATGTTTTGATTCAATCATTTTTTGAGTTGGTTTAAACATCAGTTCATATTTCTTTTTGGTTGCTTCACTTACTTTATCCCATTCTTTATTTGTGAATTGATTATTTTCACCGATTTTAAAATTGAATTTATGTTCTGCTCCGCATTCTATCATAAACTGTTGAAGGAATGCAACTTTGAATTTATTGTTTTTGAATTTCTTGTCGTTGAATTCTTTTTGTTCTTTTAGTTCATTAATTAGTTCTGTGTGTGATTTAAATAGGAAACGACCAATATTAAGATTTTCATCACGAGTTTTTTGACTACCAAGAAAAAGATGTTTATATTTATCAATTTTATCTTGTGGAATACTGAAATATTCATTTGTTTTATCAATATGATCTTTATGTTTTTTGTGGAATTCTTCAAAATTTTCGTATTCATTATCTTTCATAATCATTTTGTCTTCTTTGAAACTTTTATTATCACGGTTTGCTCGTGGTGTATTTGATGCTTCTACATTCCAACCAGCATTTTTAAGGCGTTCTACGAAATGTGCTTTTTTGTTTGTATTGAATGCGTCATTATTGTATTGAATAATAGAAGCAACTTTTTTGTAAAGTTTTAATACTGTTTCATTTGCGTAATTTTCAAATAGTGTATATTCGCTTGTTTTTTCAATTGTTTCATAAATATCCGTCATTTCTACATGTTGTTCGTTTGTAAATAGATTTTTAAGAAATACATAATTGAGGGAGTTAATATTACGACAACGATTTACTTGTTGGTTCATTGCTCTCGGTGAAATAGTTTGTTCTTCGTAAATACAATATACATCACGACTAATAGAACCATCAAGACCATAAATGATTTTTGGGGAAAAGATTACTCTTTCAAAATCATCAATACTAAATCTTGTCGAAAGGATTGATTCTGCTGTAATACATACCATAATACCTTTTTCGTCTTTGTAATATTCAAGACCTTTTACTTTCTTTTTTTCTTTATCAGTTAGAGGCATTTCCTCGCCTATCGCCAGTTTTTGAAAAATGGTTTTTGCGGTTGTTTTACTATCACTACAAAGCAACCACGCATCTTTTGATTTAATGTGTTCCATCATTTCATCAACGCTGTCCCATTCTTTCGCTGTATTTCCTTTGTTATGAAGATATTCGTTTTTAATGTAATGAGGTGTTCTTTTACAGAATTTGAGAATATCCAAAGTGTGATCTTGAATATCAGCATCAACCGCAATAACCATTTTACATGTTTGGATCATTTTAAGTAGAGTATTAAGAATATCAATTCTGTTTTTCATCGTAGGAGATGTGAATACATCTTCAATAAGTGAGTTATATTCATCAAGAAATACAATTGTATTTGAGAAATCTTGACGACCAATCATATTAATTGAATTCACACATATACAAAGTGAATCAGTATCTTTTAGATTGAAATAATCATCTTTTACATCTTCATAATATTTACATGAAAGGTCAGCATCACGGAATACTCTGTATTGTTCTGTTGCAAGGGAGATACGAGCAGTAATACTAATAAATCTGTATTGTGGGTCAATAGTTCGTAGAAATTCTTTTGTAATGGTTGTTTTACCAGTTCCAGTATCTGCTTTAATAATGTAATCTTGGTAGTGTTGTAATTTCATACCAAATCCTAATTTTTCAACATTAATAATTTCATTTGGAGAATAATGATTAGGATTATTATAAATGTCTTTACATTTATAAGTATTAATAAAATCTTTTGTATGATTACAGTCTTTTTCATCATCTCCATAAAATTCTTTAATCAACCAAATAAGATTATGTTCGTTAAATGATGTAATACTATTATATAGTTTTTCATTATTTTCTTCTTGTCCTTTGTAGAATGGTGCTTTGATAATTGAATATTTTAGGAAGATGTCTTTGAAACCCATTTCTTTAAAAGCATATGCAAGTTTCCACCAACTATCGTATTTTTGATAAAGTTTAGCGTTAATACCATCGGCAATAACTTCGGCAGTTGCTTCATTAATATTGTAATTGTAATATGGTGTTATAGCGTTTGCTTTTACTTTTTGATGATGATCTTTTTTAACTAATTGTTTTTTATGTTTTTTGTCTTTTAATATAAGTTCCTTAATAATAAATTCTTTGAGTTCAATAGGCATTTTTGAAATAGGATTGTTTTTAATAACTTTGTATTTACATGTTTTGCGTTTATATACTGGAAGATGTTTTTCCGCTTTTGTATAACAATCGCTTTTCGGTGATACGACATACGCTCCGTTGCTTTGAAAATCAATTGAAATGTCGTTATTGTGTGCGGTTTTATCAAGTTCTTTATCATATTGGAAATAAATATGTTTTCCCCCGCTTGTTGTTTTTACGATGAATGTATCAAATTTACTTGCGTAATCTTTACCAAATTGTTTAATGAATGGGTTGTCTTCTTTCATATCATAGTCGTCAATATCAACCACTACAATATTATTAATTTCACCACAAGGAATACCAGACCGAATAAGTTCATCGCCTTTTGAAAGATTACAATTTTTACGCCACGCTACAAGCGGTGCTTTATCTTTTCCAATTGGGAACTTTTTAAAGTCATTAATATTAAGCATCGTTTTATTATATAGTGAGATATTATTTTTTTCAATTTTTTTATTTATTGTATTAAAAGTTTCCATTTTCTATATTCTATATTAATCGCTAAATCTTTAAGTCTATATCATCATTATATTTTTTAATGATAATATAGAATATTTAAAAAAGTGGAACAAATTTGTCAAAATAAGTTAATGTATTTTTTAGGAATTTGTTCCATTTAAACTCTTGGATTATTTAATCCAGCATTTGTAATCATATTAGACTGTATATTTGCTCTCTTTTCATTTGCTTTTTCAATAGCATTAGACACCGCTTCCGCCATAGCAGATTTTTTGTCTCTTTCATGTAGAAGAGTGAGATGAGTAGGTGCTTCTAAACTACGAATGAATTTTCCTTCCATATCTCTTAGTGATGCTGTAAGAGAATAATAAGTTTGTTCTGTTGCTGGATTGAGATCAATTGGAATTGGGAAATCTGCGTTATAATGGAGAATATTAACATTTGAATCGCTTTGAGTTAATTGCTCTTTTGGAACAACACAAATAATTTTAGTATCATCGCCAGTATTACCATTTTTACCAGTAATATTAAAGTCTTCTAAGCATACCATCATATTTAAATCTGTTCCGCTTCCTACTGGTGGAACTGTGCTTATAATCTCAAACATACCTGCAAGTGTTGTTGATTCTTTTGAATTCGCCATTCCAAGTAAATCATTTGCATTCGCTATATTTGGCGGTATATCCATATCGTTTGCTAAATCTCCACTACCTACCATACCAAATTTGAAAAGACAGTTTAAATTTGTAATAGGGGAAGGTGTTGAAAAACCGCTTGGAGCATATACGACGGATGTAGCGGGAGTATTTCCAACTACTTCTAATTTTAGACCACCAACCATATTGGCGGTTGTTCCTCCTAAGTTAGAACTGAAATCGCCTTGAATTCCTAAATTAACCATAGAACCGTTATTCACTTCACGAGCAACAATATAAAATACTGAATAAGAAGAAGTATCAATATCGATATCCCATGTTCTCGCTGATGTTCCACTTGGTGGAATATTAACTGGTTCTGTTGTATGAAATGGCGTTTGTCCTGAAAATCGTGTTGCTATTTGTGTGGAAGTAGCATCAGTAATATTAGCATATAAATCAAGAACTATATTAAATGAAGCACTTGGATCAGCATTATTCATATATAAACTAATTGAATTAACATCATATCCCGTGTATTGTGCTGGTATAGTAATAGTTTGACTTACATTATTAGCATCTGTTCCGCTATTTCTATTTAATTCACTAATTATAGTTGTTGATGCTCCTGCTGGTTGTGGTGGTGGAGCAAGATATTCAACCGCCATTAACGATTCATCTGGTTCTACGGAAGAAATTGTATGAATATCATTATAAGTTTGTCTGTCGTTAATTCCTTTTAATACATAATGGGCGGGTGTATAGAAACCGCCACCGCCATAAGCACTATATGCACGAATATTCCATTTAGATTGGAGAATAGGTGTTTGTCCTTGATGAATTAAAGAAGCGGGAACAGTAGTGCGACCAACTGATGCAATATTAACACGAGGTGTCCATGTGTCAGGCGTTGATTCTTTCGCCATTTCAATAAAGAAATTAAATGATGTTAGTCCTGTATATTCTACACCAATTTTAATACGGTCGCCTGGGACGAAATTAGAACCAAATATACTTGCATTATCTAAACTTGGTGTTTGTCCTACCCCGCTTGGAAATGTAAAACGCCCACTATTATTACCATCACGCCACCCACTTTCTCCAAATTTCTTGCCTTGCTTTCCTACAATTCTACAACAATCAAGTTTAGGAATTAGACCAGCAGTATTAGTTATAATACCAATACTCGCATCAGTTCCAGTAGGAGAAGTATCGAGTGCTTCATCTGCTACATTTTTATCACCATAATAAAATTGTTGTCTTGCTATACCAACTCTACAAGTATTATAACCAACACAACTGACGAGAGTAGCAGTAATTAAACTGGTGGGATCTTTACATTTTAGAACATGAGAAATTAAACTATTATTTCCTTCATTAAGTCTTTCTTGAAGTTGTGATAGACTTGGAGAACCAACTAATCTACCATTATCTTTATCCCAATACCAATACGGGATAGGAGCGTTCCAATTTGCAGGTTCATCTGGATCAGTTGCACTATTAGTTCCCATAACAAAAACGCCGTTATTTTGACCTGGTATAGCATGAGAAAGAGAATGAAGAAAGAATGTTGTTGTTGTTCCACCAGTCCCGTCTTGAACTGTATGAACGAAAGTTAATTTTAAATCCCAACCTCCAACGCCAGTATTACTAACATTACAATCTACTTGCGTTGTTTGATTACCAGCATTATCTAATAACCAACTTGTAGGATTATCAGCACTATCGATCACTTCCCATACATCACCAGTTAAACCACCAGTTCCGCCTTCATAAAGATTTGTAAATGTCGCTATTGTATGAGATGCACTTGTTGTATCTACGCCCGATACTGGTCTGCATTCCATAACAACACTACCACCATTTAAAAATACTCCTCTTTCTCCCAAGTCAATTAGAGAAAAATCACCCCGCTCTAAATCAGTGCTTCCTTGTCTTATATTATTAAAATTTCCGTCTATGTGATAAAGCGGGGTTGTGCCTGGTGTATGAACTGATGTAAGTAATTCAGTTGAAGATTGATTACCGCTTGGAAGTGTATTGCTTATAGTTTTATATCCATTTTTATCACTCAAATTTTCGTCTGGTTGTGGTTGTTGAACCATATTAATTTTGAATTTAGGGAAACCTGGATCAGATTTATCATACTCTGTTTGAAAACCATATTGTGTAGTTCCGTCAAGAAAGCGTTTCCAAACTCCACCAATAACAGCATTATTAAGAGCAGTATCAATAACACTTTCCATTGCTTTCCCATTAAATGCACCATGTTCCATCTTCGCTACAACTTGAAAGTAAGTAGTTCTATTACCAAGACGAAAAACAATTGTATCATTTAGATCATTAACAATAAATTCCGCTGCTGTATTAATAGTTAAATTAACTAATGAAATAGTATCACCTGGTTTAACCAAGATGCCGTTTTTAAAGTCATTCCTAAAATAAGAACTATCTAATGCTTGGTGAGATATTTCATTTCTTTTTGATTGTAGTGTTATAAAACTCATATCGTTATATAATATACAAATATAAAAAATTGAATAAAAAATATCTCAATTTATATTATATAATGTATTCTAATAAAAATGAATTTGGTGGAGATGATGAATGTGATATTTCATATGAAAAATGTAAAAGATTAGAAGTAATCGCCAGAAGAGTTGAAAAAGAAAAGCGTAAAAAAGATAAACCAATTATAAAAGAAAAAGATGTCTTTGATAATTGGAAAAATAAAAAACGAAAATCTAAAAGTGGAACAAAATCGTCAAAATAATATATAGTAGATTAATGAAATTTGTTCCATTATTTTTTATCTTTATCTTTATCTTTATCTTTAACTATTCCAATTAATTTCTTTTTAATTACTTTGAATAAAATTGAACTATTATCATCGATGGGAGGTTTCATTCCATTTGGTAATCTTATATCTATTGTGAATTCGTTAAGCATTCGTTTCTTATCTACATAGAAAGACCAGTCATTAGAGAAAGCAAAAAAGAAATCGCTTGTATCGTAGTTTCTTGTTATATATCCTATCGCTGGAAGAGTGCTTAAATAATTAGATCCGTAATAAGTTGATTGTTGTTGAAGTATATCACTATAAACAACAAGATAAGAATACGCTAATTTTTGTGGTAAAGAAGTCGCAATTAAACTGTCTGTTTCTGCTGTTGCACTAATTGAAACACCATTTCTTGGAATTCCAAGATTTTTCATAGGCATATTTTGAAAGTTTGTGGTGAAATCTATACTTGTGCTTCCACTAATAAAAGCGTTTGTGGTAAAAGGGAGAACCATATTACGCTGTTTTAAAATTATATTTTTTTCATAACCTTCATATAAGTTATAATTATTTCTATTGAATATATTATTTTGTTTTCCAAAAATAGGTAGTAGTTGTTCTATTGAATATCCCATTTTTCCAAATAAAGTTTCTTTGAATTCAATTGGTTTAAATGGTGTTAGTTTCTTCCATCCACCAATATTTAGGTCAGTATTATTTGTATTAACTAATCCAGTATTTGATTCTATAATTGCATATAAATTATTTATATTTTGTTTATTTTTTGTTGGGGCGTTTAAAAAATCTCTATTTCTAATATTTCTGTAAGGAACGATCATTTCAAGTAATCCAATTCCAGAAAGTGAATTTTGTAATGGTAATACATCTTGACTACTTTGAACCAAACTAAATGGAATACATGGTGCTTTTTCTGTATATTTCCAACCATTAGTGAGATTAATAGCATTATTATAGCATCTCACTCTTGTTAAATTTTTTACTGCTTTGTAAGTTGAAATAGCAGCACAAAATCTATTGACTGTTTTTACTTTTTCTGCAAATCCTTCATTTGCTGGTGGATAATTTGTTTGTGCTGCTGTTGAAAGTTCTCTACCATCTGCATCTACTTTTACCCAAAATGGATTTACATTATTACCATTATAAAATGGTGTATGGAAATTAGAAATACTAAATCGTGAATAATTATCATCAAATGAAATAAGTGGATTGTCGCTTCCTATTTTTACATAAGGCACATAATCACTCATTCTATAAAATCCACTATAATTATAACCACCTGCTTTAAAAGATACATCAGTTGGAATACTGCAAAAAGAAGGATAAGTATATTTATTTTCTGGTGGTATTAGTTCATTAGTTCTAAATCTGTTAAGTTGAGAAATTGATTTATCACTTCCGCCATAAGGTGCAACCAACTCACCTTCTCCTGGTGCTAATGTTGGTATTGCATCACATCTCATATTAGGAGGTGTTTTTTGAGTATTTACAATTTTAGACCAAGTATTATCTTGACACGAGAGAGAACTACCGAATATTTCTCCAATACAAGGCGTAGGAATTTGAACTTTATTTCTATTTATTAAATCTTTATTTTCTGTTTCATCCATACCAGCGGTTAAATAAGACATATTCACAACACATATATACGGAATATCTAACACATTATTACCGCCATGTGTTCCAGAAGTAATAAATTCACGACCAAGATATAAATCACTGGCGTCATCAATAACCTCTGGTTTTAAATATGCAACAACTATTCCTAATCCATTTTTATCAATCGATAATAAATTATCATCTGTCATTTCGTTATAAGTAGATTGTAAAACATTTCCTTTTAATTTAGATACATCAAAGTATTTATTTGTAGTAGAACATTTAAATTGAAAATGACTTGTTCCTTCAAATCCATCGTGTCCTAATAATCTACATTTAAAATTTGGTGATTGTGGATCAAGTCTATCGTCCCATATTGTTTTTACTTCTGTTTCATATTTTGCTTCTTTTCCTTTTTTCATAGCATCAACATCTAATCCTTGATTGGTATTACTACTATCTTCTTGTGGTAGAATAGCACCATGACCTACTCTAATATTTGGCGTTATTCTTGTTTCGTCTAATACATCTTTATTCCACCAACACCGTCCAATTAAACGAGGCGTATTAGCAATTGTATCAAATAAATCTGCATCTGTTTCTGGAAACTTATGATTTAAATCACTCCATGTTCCAATATCAGCACCATCGTTATTTTGGGCGTATTTAGGCATAGCATTTGGAGCATTTGGTAATTGAGGAGATGTATAATTATATTTTCCTAAGACCATATAAGATTGATTAATTAAACCACCATTAAGCATATGCTTTCCTTGTTTTGTAGAAGCAACATAACCTGGTGCTGCTGGATTATTAAATTTAGGATTATAATAATAAAATGGTATTACTGGTGGAACAAGATTAATTTGGTTAGTGCTATAATATGCTTCTGTTGTTGTATTAGCGTCATCTGTCGCTCCTACTTGAAAATTACAAACTAATTTATCTAATATATTATTATTATTTACTGCTTTACCTCGTAATAAATTGTCTTGTGTTGAAGGAATATTCAAATGATCTCTAATATATTTATCTACATCTTCGTTATCTTGAATATATTGACCTGTATTAAATATGCGTTTTAACATAGCAATAGAACCACGAGTAGCAACAATATTAGTAGGTATTAAATCGTATGGTTTCATTTTTAAGCAAGTCATACCTTGTGCTACAACTGGGGGGCATGTTTTCCAATCTGCATTATATTTCGTTTTAATATACGCTGGGGCGTTTGTTAAATCTAATGGGGGTGATGTATTTGTTAATTTCGCTTCTCTTTCACCACTTATATTTATCCAAAATTTAGGTTTAGGCATTACATCGGTTTCGTGGTGTTGTAATGTTTCACGAGGAAGATTTTCAAATATGACGACTTGCTTACCGAACATAGGATATTGAATATTATTTTTTCCAGGTTGTTTATTACCTGCATCAACCACAGCATCATTATCATATTCAAATTTACTATCTGTAAGAATATCTACTGTGGATGTAGCAACCTGTTTTAAAGATTGAAATTTAATTGATGTCGCCGTTTTTCTAACATCACCGTCTAATAAATCACTAAAAAACAATCTATTATTTTGATCTATTGTAGAATCAATATCAAAAGGATACTGAATAGTTCCACTAAAATCACCATTTAAATAATCTTCTAACAAAGTCCCTGCTGGTGTTCTTGCTGTTGTAAAAGTTTTATTAATATTATCATTTATTTTTTCTTTTTCTAAAATTTGAGGACGAGGAAAAGAAACGCCTCCAAGTTGATAATTAGGAACATTTTGTGCTGTATTAAAAACGCCTTCTAATTTAAATATAGATGGGTCGGGAGCATCTTTAATTGTAGTTTTATCATATTTTTTCCTTTTTTCAATATCAAGTTCAATTAATGATGAAGTAATATATTCACCAACACTACTTGGTGTTGCAAATCCTTCATTAATTTCAATATCAATAATATTTTCTGTTAAATCAAAATATGGTGAATCAACTTGTGTTATTCGTAAGTTAAAATAATCTTGTTTATAATATGAACCTGTAAATTCATCTTCTAATTCGCCGACTTTTTGATATTTATGTTTATACAATCTTGTTTCATTTGGTTTATATATTTCATATGGAGCGTTTTGTAATGGGGCAGCACCAATCCACATTAACCATGGGAGAAATCTTGTGCTTGTGTCATACCAGTCATTAGGAGAATTACTACCTACTCCCAAATACCAACTTGCAATGTCACGCGGTATATCATTTGGTGGGATTGGCGGGGTTGCAGTTCCTTTCGGTAAAAATTCTGGATTATATCTCGCACCTTCAACCGCCATCAATGGAACACAATTCGTTAGTTGTTCCCAATTACTCATAGAAGGACTTCCGTAATCACTTTGTGATATGTTGCGGTTTATGATATGAGTGTAAAGCGGTAATGGAAAATTATTTTGATGTTTATTAGTAATATAATAACCAATATTAATAGCACATCTATTATCAACAAGTGGGTCTGATCCTTGACTTGCAAATCCTCTTGTAAATTCCATAGTTGAGTTGGGATCGCCAGTAATATTAATTTGACTTGATTCAATACTTATTTGATCGCCTTCATTTAATTCGAGACCGTTTTCAATATATGATTTCCAAGATGAACTTCTATCAATAGGCATACTATCACTATTAATTTCAGCGTCTTTATAATTTTCATATTCCATTTGTGTTGCTGTTTTTTTATTTGACTCAATAATTATCGTATTTGGAACTTCCATCTTACTTATATAATATAATGATATATTATATAAATACTTTTATAACAAAATGGAACAAATTCCACAAAATAGATATATAGATTTATAGGAATTTGTTCCACTTTTAATTATTCCTCATCATGTTTAATATATTTCTCTTGTGTATTAACAGAGTGCTTCATCTTATCAGCAAGTTTTTCTTTTTCACTAATGGGGGGTTGTGGTAGTTTCTCGCTTATAAATATGTGTCGCAACATAGAAGCACTTACTTTTTTTCCACTTGGTTCAAATGTTTTTTGTATTAATTTAGTCAATCCATTTTCTGTTATGGGTTCTTTCTTGGCGTTATACAATAATGATTTTCCTTTATTATACGCCAACCATATATTCATAACTTTATTTAATTTACTATCTAATGGTTCTAATTTTAATCCAAATTTTTTAGAAGTTTTATATTCTCCAAAAGAAAACCATTTTTTATTTTTACCTTGTATTACTAAATAATTACGCTTATTTTTCTCTCCATCAGTTAATTTATCATAGTCTTTCTTGTTAATGATTTCCATGACATAATCGAGACGATTTGGCGGGTGATTGTCGCTTCCAAGATATAGATTACCTACGACCCATCTTTGAAGAATATTGAATTCTTTATTTGTAATTGTTTTATCTGTTTTTTTCATTATTTCATTTTTATCTATATATTTTTTGTATTCTTTAATAACATCATATAACCTTTTAAGACTTACCCAGTTTGCTTTTTGTTTATCATTTTTTATTTGCTTTGCTTCTCCTTCATTATAATCTTTTTGAAGTTCAACCATATCTTCTTGATATGCTTTAATAAGGTCGTCATCATATTCTCGTTCTGTGGATAGTGCAACGATGATCGCCGCCAATGTTGTCTTTTGGGACGATACAGACGATGTCTTCTCATTCTGCTTACCATCTTTATATTTAGTTATATTTTTTTCAACAGCGTCCATAACCTTTTCATAATCATCTAACCATTCAAGATTTTTAAAATCTTTATCATCGTGTATCTTCTCATGGAGTTTCTGTAAAGTCCTAATATAAGCATTCAAAGAACTTTCTCGTAGATTTCTTTCTTTTCCATTTTGAGATTTAGAATTATTAATTTTCTTCTTTAACCAATCCATTATATATATTATATAAACATTTTATTTATATATATTTATTCTTAAAAACGGAATAAATATAGTCTTTAAGTGGTTTTATTCCCATATTGTATTAGATTTATGCTTAAAGAGAGCATTAAAATATATTTTAATTCTTTAAGTAAGAATAAAACCAGTAATATATAAGAATAAATCTATATTATATATACATTTATGCTTAAAGATAGAATAAATCTATTTAATGTTATTGGGTTGAAAAGGACTTAAAGGAGGTTCTTCTTCTTTATTTTCATCTTCTGTATTATTTATTTGATTTTCTATATCATTTTGTATTTCACGATCACATTTACACACACCACAACATATAGAACACTTCTTACATTTACTTTGTTGTGTCTGTTTTAATATCAATGCTATTGCACCAGCAACGCCACCCGCTGCCGTCGCAAGTTCTAATATTGTGAAGGTCTGTATAGTCATATATTATAACAAATAAAAAAAAGGAACAAATTCCACAAAATAGGGTAATAGAGTTAATAGAAATTTGTTCCATTTTCAAATAGTTCTTCATGTTGTTTCATATGGTCTAATAAACTTTCTAATGATAAACTATATAGGGACGGATTTACTGGGTTTAGTCATTTTGCCGATTCTATTTTATTTACTACATTTTCTTTTTCTTCTTCTAATTTCTTTTTACATTTATTAGTTATGCCTTTATCTTGACGAACTAAAACATCTTCTAATACTTCATAAACTCTATCTTCATAAAGATTTATTAAATGCTTAACTCTCCTACATTTATTACATAGGTTAGTTGTTATTACGGTTTCGGTCTCACATAATCTACAAGAGAACATTTCTATAATATTAAATGAGATTTTTAATATTATACAAAAATAATTTTATCTTATTCACTCCAACTTTCACTTTCTTCACTTTCTTCGCTTTCTATGATTTCTTGTTCGTGCTTTTTCTTATAATCAATAACTACTTGTTCGTGGATCGGTAAAGGAGGGTTGAGTTTCTCTATATTGAGAAAGTTATATTTTTTAATCCTACGAGTGTTATTATGCATAGTGTGATAAATCGCCGCCCGATTCATTCCATAGAATTCGCCGATGTCTTGTTGTGTTTTGAAGTATCCTTTTCTTAATAGTTTATCTTTATGAAAGTCTTCATACTCTTCTACCAAATAATGATAATTTGATTTATTCGATGTTCCACTTTTACGACCCATTATATAATATATAGTGAGATATTTTTATATGTGTTTTATTTTATATTGTTGCTAAATTAATATTTAATTCTTTAAGCACTAACGCTTACTTGTCCGTTCTGTAAGACCATAGTTCTCTCATACATTCCATAAGTTCTTACGGTTCTCTGTGTTGCGTCATATTGTGTTCTTGGAAGTGTGCGTTCAATAAGAATTGGTTTCTGTGAAATCATAGTTCCTTTACGAGTTGCTGGATTAGTTATAAGATCACAACCGCAAACATGCATTAGACCATCAAATGTAGATGTTTTTATACCAGCAGCGGTTGATTGCTTACAACTATGACCTTCTACATTTACGGCAGCAAAAATGTTATTAACAACAGTATAATTTGTTTTTTCTGTGATATAATCCATAGAATATTCTCCACCGCCTACACAAATATCATTACCCATTACTTTACTAACTTCTGTATGTTTCATTGCTTCATTCTCTACTGGTCTATTATATACATTCATATCATTTACTCTAATTTGATAAGTATCTGGTTTCATATATGCTTGTGATGTGTATGCACCTTGAAATGGAACATCATCGGCGGTTGGTTGTCCTGCTCCCGCATTTCCCGTATCAAGTGTATCCATCCACATAAGATTTTTAATAGTTTTTCCACTAAATCCAATTTCAGTAGATAGTTTCTGTTCTGTAATAGCACCAGCACCTGGAACTGCAACTGCTGGGACAGTTGATGTTGAAAGCATTAGATCACTGTAAGGAATTACAAGTCCGCTTTTACTCATTACCATCGCCAATACTTCATTTATTCTGTCATCGCTGTATGTTAAATAATCTACAATCATTTTACAATTATCTTGACTGACTTCTACATTAGGGGCAGCACTTCCTGCTTGTTTGCAACATATTTTTCCTACTTCATCAACTCCGCTCTGTGTATTAAAAACAAGTTCAATACTGACTGGTTCAGCAATAGCAAAAAGAGGCATAGCAAAATCTCGCATTACTGGAAATAACTCGCTAAGTTTTACACTAAATAAAGCGGTTGTTGCTGAATCATTCGTTGGTTTAATTGTTCCAGGCACAACACCATTTGTTTCATTAACTAACCAATGAACTATGGAAGGCATGTATTGATATGCTTGTGCTACACCATTATCGCCACGACTGTCTGGGATCATTCCGTCGCATGTTCCTTTTGTAGCACTATCGATCCGTGTCTTCTGTTCGTTTGTTTTAAACTGTCTTGTCATCGTTTGATAAAAACCATTCTCGTCAGTCTGTGCTATAACATTTGTTCCTATACGGAGTGTTGCACTTTTAATAACTGCATGAATACCAGTTTTTAATGGATAAAAATATGTATTATTTGCTTGATTGTGAATACAACCAATTTGTATAGATGAACCAGTATTAAGTATTCCTTTACGCTGTAATACAAATCTTGCACTATGCTTGGTAATAGTAGCGGGATCTAATATCTGTGTGTCAATATGCATAGTATCAACTTTTTTAAATGGGGTTATACTCATAGATGCGGGAAGTGATTGATTACTCATTTTCTTTATAATATATAACAATATTTTTTATTTTATTAAATTAACATTTGTTTTAATAAAATATGGAACAAATTCCTAATCTTTCTATAATACTATTTTGTGGAATTTGTTCCACTTTTGTTTTAAAATATTTTTTAAGAACTTACACTAATTCCATTATTTGTTGCTTGAAGCACATTCTCCGCTAATATGTATGAATAAAGTGCATTTGGTGAAGCACCACCCGCTCCAGTTCCTAAGTCGCTTTGAACTCTTACACTGTAATTAGTATTATTATACGATACACCTACACGGAATGGATCAGTTCTTACTGCTATTGCTTGACATGCTGAATCATCAGCAAGATTACTCGCATAACGACAACTTCCCATTACATCAGTCGCTGCCGTAATTCCTGTCTCGGTGCGTTGAGACATAAGAAGATGATTTGTTGCTACATATGGTTTTACAGCATTTAATGCGTTAATAGATTTTTCTGCTTGAACTTCTTGTCTTTCATTTGTTTCACTTCCTACTGGTGCTACTTGAATACGATTATCAAGTGGGAAAAGAACACCACCACGACCAAAACTAACTGATTTAGGGTCTAATGAAGATGCTTTCGCATAATATGGGGCAGCAGCACCACGATTACGAAGACGAGGTGTAGAATTAGAATTGACTTCTGGGTTATTCACAAAATTAGAAGGAATATGATTATGAATTACAGAAAGTGTTTTCTGTGTTCCTAAATTTAAATTCGTGGTCTG
>Ga0181395_1000431_pt1 | contig 17742 bp, 19 predicted proteins | sample 18SPOviralmetaG_FD_130124 | JGI IMG/M metagenome (GOLD analysis project Ga0181395, IMG submission 130124) | Marine viral communities from the oligotrophic San Pedro Time Series (SPOT) site, San Pedro Channel, CA, USA - 18 SPOT_SRF_2010-12-16 | ecosystem: Environmental > Aquatic > Marine > Strait...
ATATATATATATATATAATAAAACAATCAATTAATTATATCTAATTCAAGTAAATTTTAATTAATTAAACATATATAAAGAAATAAATATATTATATAATATATAGAAAACAAAATGAATTACAAAGAAGAAATCATTAAACTTATTAATAATGAAGAAAATAAAAAAATCTTATCTAAATGTAATAGTAGATGTAATCTTGAATATTATATTAAAGAATACACTATTATTGAAATGGATAAAGAAGATAAAGAATATTACAATAAAAGAATTAAAAATTTATATCTTGATTTAAATTCATTCCTTGAAAGAATTAAAATTAAAAATAAATTTTATCAATATTATCAAAAAGATTTAGATGAAGTAAAAGAATTTATTGAAAAATATAAAAGAATATATAATTATGTAGGTAATAATTTTGTGGGTTTGGGTAGTATGTACAATCATGGATATAAAAGAAATGAATTAAATAAAATTGTCAATGAAGATATTAATTCATTCTTTGAATTAAAAGGTGATGTTAAAAAAGATTTTGATATAATTAAAAATGACCGAGTAGAAATTAAAGCAAATGAAAGAGGATTAAAGAAAAAGTTTAGAGAAAGAAAAAATACTGAAGCTTTACTAAAACTTTATAAAAAATATAATAAAGATTATCAAACATATTTATAAATATTTATCACATAAGTCACTATATTTAATTTTAAATTTTTCTAAATTATTTGTTTTTATTGCATATCTTTTATTTCTCATAAATTTTATTCTTTCACAATCTTCTTGATATTTTAATTTTTTTTCTTCTTTATGATTATTATAATATTCTCTTGATCTATTTTTCATGATTTCTTTGAAATCATTATCATTTTTATATTTATTTTTATAATATTCTCTTTTATAATTTTTAGTTTTTACATAATTTTCTAAAACTTTTTGAATCTCATCTTCTGTAAAATCCATTTTATATAATATACATTTTATTTTATTTTTAAATATATAAACAACAATTACAATAATTTGTACCTGATATTACTTTTACTGGCTGAATGTTTTTCAAGACAAATCCAACACCAATATGTTTTCCAATATTTATCAAATTGTTTGTGATAATATAAATCATTTTTATGAAATAATTGATTACATTTACAACATTTTTTATTTTTAAAACACATATATATATATATATATTTATAATTAGTTATATCTAATTATAATTACTTTAAACTGAAGAACTCGACATTACCATTTTGTTCAATTTGTACTTCATATTCTTCATCTGTTATATCTTCTTGGTCTGTATCTTCTTCATTTTCTGAACATGAAGGTTCTGATTGATAATTATCATTATCATTTACTTCATAATCAATTACTTCATTATCAGATTCATATGTTTCTCCATTTTCAGTTGAACCATATAAACTAATCATATGATCCTCTATCATTTTTATAAAAATTAACATTTCATATTTTTTTGTAAATTTTTTTTCTTCCATTATAATTTCACAAATATAATCAATAAAATCTTGATTTTTTTCACTCATTTTATATAATAATTATATTTTTTTTTTAATTTTTTAATTTACTCATAATCACAACTAAATTTACCATTCTCAAGAGTTGCAGTTTTAACTAATTCTAACCAAGTTCTATGGACATAATTAGTTGGTAGAGCATCAGTATATTTAAGTGATATTTGAATACCTCGACTATTTACTCGTTCATTCCTGTTTAATCTGTAACATAGATACTGAAACTTACCATTCAAACCTTCAAGAGAAGAAGACTGAACATAATCATTATATGTATAAGTTCCGTCAATAGCTCCACCTTGCTTATTATATTCTTGACGACATACCTGTGGTACATTCTGTTCAGCCTGAATTACATCATGGAAATGAAGTGCTGGATTACTTCTATCAATAGGATATAAACGGTGGTCATTATAAGTTAAATTAGTTATTGCTAATTGATTATTGTTACCTGTTAAATCAGGTGCTGTAGAATTAAAAGCATTAACCATTTCTAAATCAGGATCATTAGCAGTGAGTTCAAGAGCTGTAATTAATTTATTACAAATACGACCAGCACCACCTACATCAAAAACAAGATCAGTTTGAAGTTGAGCATCTGTGAAAGACCTTTTATTGAGACGATAATCATTATATGTCCAGTTTAGTACTCGGTTCTGAGAAGCCCAAGTTTCCATCATAGAATTATCATAATAAATATAATCAGCAATAAATTTAGTTTGTGTTAAATCCATATTAAATGGTAATCCTGTACCTCCTGATTTTACGGCTACACCTCGTTTCTTACTTGCTGTAGGTTCAAAATGTAATTCAATAGATACCTGTTGATCTATCATAAATAATGGTAACTGATTAAATCGGAGAAATGGGAATAAATCTGCAAGTGCTACAGAGAATACAGGAGCATTTCTTGTTAAAATTTCTTTAACAGGTGTAGTATTTCCATTGTTTCCGTTAGCACTAGTAAAATATTCATTATATGATTTTAGAATAATTCCTGAAGCATTGATATCCCTTTCGGTTACATCAGAATTTGTATCATTTATATAAACTAAATCATGAGCCATAACTCGAGAAGTTGTATATGTTTCTCGTTCATAATTAATATCATTATCTATAAACATAGATTTATACCCCATCCAATGATTAAAATCGTCAGTTTCAGCAACCACCGTAGTACCAATTCTGAGAGCACACCTTTGAATTAAACTATGAACACCTACTCCAACAGGAAAAGTATTTCTTCCTGCTTGATCTACACATAGAGTAATTTTTGAAAAACTATGAAGAAATCCTTTATTACTTAATACGAATCGGCAAATACCATTTTGATTATTAACTACAGGATCTAGTACCTCAGTATCCATATCCATAGATAAATCAGTGGGTATTTCACCAACAGCCATTAGATTTGGTAATCTTGTTTCTTGATCAACACTATCCATTTTATATTTATTAAATATAAAATAATTGAAAAAAAAAATGTAAAAATATTTCATTAATTTTAATTAGCAATAACTAATTATTTATTGAATAACCTGAAGACCATTTGCATTCATTACAAGAGTTTGTTTAGATCTTACATATAAGAAAGCAGAATGAGGATTATCAGCCGTTAATGCTGTTTCCATTTGAACACCAAAGTTTTCATTACGGAAATCAACACCTTCACCTGATATATTATCAAATGTAGTTCCAACTCCAAAGAATGAACCACCATCAGCAAAATCTTCAGTATTACTATCAAATGCTACACGATTATTAGTTATCGGAGATTGCTGTGTTTTATGATTTTTCATAAATGGTACAAAAGAACCCATAAAACCACGAGTTACTTCAGGATCAGCAATAACTGATTTATATGTAGCCGTATCACTACGAGCATTAGTATCAAGATTGTACATAAGAGGTAATCGGACACCACCTTTAGTAAATACTATTTGTTTAATTGGTGCTAGTTCTCCAGCACCTAAATTATTAATCAATGGTGTAGTTTGAAATCCATCAAAGCTTAGATTATTTAAAAATTCAGAAGGAATAAAGTTCATAAATACACCTAATACTCGAGATAAACCTATACGGAAATTAATAATTGCATTACTTGAAGCAATAGTAGTATAATAACTAGAAATAGCATTATATTCCATAGTTGCACTTGTTTGTTTCATTAATCTTGATAATTCATCAACAGAAGGAGTAATTAATTCAGCAACAAGGAAAACATCCGTAAGTTGATAAAAACTCTGAGTTTGATCACCATTGATAACCTGTGTATCAGGTGCTAAATGAATATCAATAGCAAGACCACCAACACCCCACCCTTTACTTGATAATCCAATAGGTTGTTTAGAATTTAAAAATCCTGTAGGTAGATTCAAACAAAAACTATTACCACGAAATTGTCTTCCACCTGCTCCAACACCATTTTCATTATTTACATATTGTCTTTTATTTAGATCTTCATTAGGTAACATATTTGAAGTTACAGATAAATGTCCAAGTGCTTCTTGTTTTGAAGAAATATTTGGTAAATAAGAACTTAAATATCTTCCATAATGTTTAACATGTTCAATTACATTTTTACTTTTTTGAGAACTTAGTACAATCTGATCAAGAATTGAATAAGTTGATAGACGAGCAGTGACACTAACATCATCAATATCATCAGGAACATTACCGTGTCCAGCACCGTCAGGAGTTTTATAAACAGCAATATTACCAACAAGACGAAGTGAATGACCTAGTAAAAATCTATCCTGCTCACCAATAACAAAATTAATTACTGGATTACCATCACGATAAGAAATAGTACCAGTAGAAGAATGATTACTTGGAGGAATCTGAATATAAGAAGTTGAACCAGCAGACATTTTATATTATAAATATAAAAATATAAAAAATTTAAATTAATAATTAAATAATTATAATTAGCAATAACTAATTAGACTATTACTTGTACATTTCCATTCTTGATCTCAATACGACGAATATGGAATACATAATTACACCATAATTTATTTTTAGCAGGTGCTGTAGCTTCATTGTAATTAATCTGTAATGAAAAATCTTTATTACGAGCATCATATACACCATCTCCAAGAGCAAGTGCTCGACCAATACAGAAATTCTGATTAAATTGTTGGAAAGAATGTGCTGTAATTCCTGCTTGACTTAAAGATTTATCTAATTCTAGTAAGTGCTGAGCATCTATAGAAGTATCTGAAGATACTTTAGATAGTGATACTTTACGATTTGGTTGAAGTCGGCCATTATATAACCATTGATAATCAGAAACATGGTCAGAAATACCAACAAGTCCTGAACGATTACTTCTAAGATAGAAATTAGAAGCATTCAGATTTTCTAATTGACAAACTTTGTAAGTTAATGAAGCATTGATATTTTCTTTTGTAGTATATACTGTAGCATCCGTAGGTACGCAAATAATGGATTTAGCACGAGAATTATTAATAGGTAATCTGATATTTGCTACACGATCAGAAGATAATTGAGAATATTTATAACAGGTAGCAGATAAGAAATCATAGTTCAAACTTCCACCTTCTTTTAACATACTCATCATTTTTCTTTCATCCTCAGCAGAAGGCATAACTTCTTGACAAACAAGATTCACATTAGTTACTTGATAAGTAGCATCATAACTAGTAGCAGATCTCACACTATCACTAAATGCAAATATTTCTTGAGCACCTGAATCCATACCTTTACCAGCAACAGTAACCGAAGCATTAAGAATAACTCTTATCTTATCTTGACTTACATCAATACTAGCAATTTCAGGTTTTCCTGCTTCACCACCAGTAAAAGCAATAACTGAAGCATTACCAGCTACTTGTCTCTGAAAACCAAGTTTCTCACCAACTACAAATGGAAATTGTTTAGGAGCATTAGCATTACTATTTTCTTGTTGGAAATCAACTGATAAAAATGTACCATCATCAGCAAGTGGAATAGAAGTAACTGGATCAAGAATACCAGCCCCTACAGCATTTACCTCGTCAAACAGAGGATTTAGAGGAAGACGGCGGAACTGCATAGCACTATCAAGCTGACGGAAAACTCGATTAGCATCTTCAAGTAAAATAGTAATTGTAATACCACCAAGTAAATGATTTGGAAAAATCTTATCAGAACCCATAATACCTGTATGTAACGGAAGACAACATTTTACTTTTAAGAAATCATCTGCTGTATGAACCTGATTAAATGAAGCACCATTTCCAGTTTTAAAATAAGGATTAGTATGACGAGTATCACACGAAGATTTTGTAGTTCCAAGAGTTCCACGAAATTGGTGATTGTACATAGTACTACCTTCAGTTAAAGCTCGTTTTCCTCTTAAACTATCATTAGTATGATAATCATATTTCATAGCAACCATAGTATTATAATTATCAATTTCTTCTAATAAAGTCCCATTATTATCATGAATACGAATAGTTCTACATAATACTTGACCACCTGTTTCAGCATCAAGTTGAAGTTTAGTTGGTCGGACATCATTAGCCGTATATGTTGGTGGTACAATCTGAGTATCAAACTCTAAAAAACTTTCAGAAGGATTGAAATATTTTAGACTTGGATCTATACGGATACGAATTTCTTGGCCTGGTATATAGTCAGTACCTGTTTCAGCAGGAATAGAAACACTTCTCTGTTCAACTGGAGATTTATTACTTGCGATCCAATAACTCATTTTTATATAATAAATATATAAAATAACAAAAATAAAAATAATAAAAATATTAACAATTTAAAAACCAATTATTTATTCTTTTCATATTAGTTTTCATTATATCTGAATATCCTTCTCTTTGACCACCTATTAAACCAAAATCATTTATATAAAATTTATCTTTTTCTTGTAATGATCTCCAATGAATATCTAAACAACCTTCAAATGTGTGTTCATTTAATAATGAACAAACTGAACTAATAAAACATTTTTTTAAAGTTTCATAATAATGTTTTTTTATAATATATCCTTCAGTTCTTGAAGCTTCTCTAATTCTCAAAAAATCATTTTCTTTTTCATATTTTTTTATTGTACCTCCAATTAAAAATATATCATAATCAAATTCAGGTAATTTTAATTTATCACAACTATCTAAAAATATATAATCATCTTCCATTATACAAACCTTTTCATAACCTCTTTTTATAGCTATATCTAAACATTTTATATGACTTAAAGCACAACCTATATATCCATTATCGTGTTTTATAGCATTTACTCTAGTAAAATTAGTTATACCTTTTGAAGTTAATTCACCTATAATTTCATAATTTTTAATATTTCTTTCTTGTAAATTAATATAAAATATCGGTATCAACTTTAATTGATCCATTTATATATTAATATATTATTTTTACTTAATTATAACTAATTCAACTTAGATAAATATTTTATCTATTTTTTTCTTTATTCATTTTATTTTCATATTTTATATTTATTTTTTTTTTCATTTACTTTTATTTTTGAAGTTTAAAACACTTTCATTTTTTTTATCTATATTTTTTACTTAGTTATAACTAATTTAACCAAGTTATATCTTTTTCTAAATTCATTTTATAACAATAATAAAAACAATCAAAATTACATTTATTTGTCCAGTTTTCAGGTACAACTCCATTTATTTGTTTTTGAAAATGTATTCTTCTTCTTGGTATTATTAGTTGTAAATTACTATTTTTATAATTTTCTCTAACATATTGAGTATTTATTTTTGATGAAGGTAATATTAAAATAAAAGGTTTATCTAATTCTTTTAATCTTTTCAATATTTCTTTACTTTGAGAAAATGGTGGATTACTTACTATAATATCACCTAAATTATTTTCAAAAAAATCTATAGGTTCATGAATTACTTCAAAACCTAATTCTCTTAAATCTTCACCTGATTTACCATCACCATAAAATGCTTCCCAAATTACTTTATTTTTTGGTATAAATTGTTTAATATTTTCCCAAACATATTTTGGTGTCATATAATCATCGTGTTTAATAAATGTTTTAGTACAAAATCCAGCCATTTATATATTAATATATTATTTTTACTTAATTATAACTAATTCAACTCAGATATATCTTTTCTTTCAAAATATTCATCTAATGTATCATTACTATTATAATTTATTACATTTACATTTCTTTGCATTATTGTATTAAATAAAATAAATATATTTCTCATATCAAACCAAGATTGTTTATGTACTCGTTCAGTATTTGGTTTCTGATACAAATCACCTTTCCTTTGATAACTCGGAAAATAATAATTTGGATTATCCGTAGGTGTTTCTATTATCTTTAATGAACCGTCATTCAATTGAACACATTCAGGTATAAATTCTTCATATTTACAATCCATTCCTAATAAATTTATATTATTATATCCTAATCCATATCCTAAACATACGGCTGAACTTCCTGAACACCAATCAATTAAATTTCTAAATGGATTTTGTTTTTGTTGTTTCATTTGTTGGATATATATCACATTATTATATTTTTGAATATCTTTCCATTCATTAATAATATTAGCATCTAATAAAAATAATTCACATTTTTTATTTATTATCATATCTTTTAATGTATCTAAATGATATTTTGATACTACTGGATCTACATTTACATAATATTTTGGATAAAAACCGAGTTCTTCCCAGTGTCTAAATCCTAATGTACAACCAATCCAATCTTTATCTTTTAAATAATTAAAATCAAAATCTTTCAAAGATTTTCCATTTCCAACCACATATAACTGTTTTACAGGTGGTTTCTTTTTTGATAAAATAACTGCTGTGCCTGTTTTATTAATAATATACCAATTATTTTTTAATAAATATGGTAAAGCTGTAACACCTTTTCCAACTTTATCTGAAATAATATCATCAAAACAAATAATTGATTCTTCTGTAGCAATTTCATTTAAATGTTTTACCATTTCTAAATGTGCTTCCCAACAATCTTCATCATTTATTTCTTTACCCATATAATGATTATATCTTTCATTTCTTTCTTTACTATGTTTTCCGTGATCATAATCATATCCGTCTAAATAAATATAATCAAATGAAGCCAGATTTTTTACATAATTTTCACCCAACATATTATATACTTGTCCCCTGTCAAATTTTTTATCTTTAAATATTTTACGAGCATTATCTGAACATTGTTCATCCATATCAACACTAATAAAATTCATTTTTAAAATTGTACATAAATCTGTAAAACAAGAAGTCGAGTTCTGACCTTCTAAATCTTCTCTTACTGAACCTATCTCTATAAGTGTTTTATTTTCAACATTTTTACCTTCTTGATAAATATATTTAATTAATAATTGATGTCCATGATCCATTTTATATATTATTAGATTTTTATTTTATCAAATATCCGTAATTTTAATTAGTTATAACTAATTACATTTCATAGTTGTAATAATGAAAATATTAAATTTGAAGGTATTGCATATTTTTCAAGTAATGTATATGTTCTATTTGAATATGATTTTTTATGTCCTTTACCTTGACCTCCAGTTCCACAAGATCCAATATGTCTTCCATTAAAATAAGAACCACAATTTTTATTACATAATAATACATTACATTCTTTTTTATTTGTCCAAAATCTTGTTCTCTTTCTATATGGTGTGCCGTACATACAATAATCAGCATCGTGATAATAATTAGTTATTTCTAATTCTTTCATAAAAGGTTGATTTTTTAATAATGAAGTTTGTGGATTTTCAATAAACCACAAACAAGGTTTAAAATAATTTATAATTTCAATTGTTTTTAATACTATTTTATTTGCTCCTTCAATATCTCTAACTCCTTGTGATTTAGCTTTACTATATTCAGTACAAGGTGGAGATGCCCATATTATATCAAAACTATTTTTATCATATTTTTTATAATCCCATTTCATTATATCTATTTGAATATCTGCTTTTAATAATAAATCTAATGATAAAACATTATATCCTAATTCTTTTGCTACTTTTCCAAAAGATCCAGTTCCTGAAAATAATTCTAAACAATTGAACATTTATAATTAGTTATAATTAATTATTCTTTAAAAAACACAATCCAATATGTAGAATTTACTGCTTTTTTTGTTCTTGTACCAAATAATGCTTTTACAGGAAATAATTTTAACATATCTGTTACTTTAATATTTAGATCTGAATATTTGAATATTAATGTACCATGTTTATCTAATACTCTCCATATTGAATCAAATGCTTTTCTTGTATCTTCTTTCCAGTTATCACCTAATGATCCATATTTTTTATTTATAATTCCTCCACTATCTTTAATAATATGTGGTATATCCCATACAATTAATTTAAAAGAATTATCAGGAAATGGTAAATCTCTATAATCAGCAATTACATCAGGTTTGCATTCCCAGTTTGGACAATGTTCAATATGTCCTTTTTCTACTTCTCTTATATCACAATATAAAGTATTTTTATTATCTTTATCAAACCACATCATTCTTCCTCCACAACAAACATCTAAAATATATTTTTCATCCATTTACATATATAATATATTTTTATTTTGCTGTTCTAACCTCAGCACCACTAGTACCTAAAGTTTGAAGTGCTTCTAATTTTTGTTGAGGTACAGGTGCTGATTGTACTTGTGCTACTTGTTTCTTTACTTGTGCTTTATCTTCTTGTTCTCCTACTATATCAGCAACTCCACCTGCTACTGATACTACACCACCTAATAAATTCAATGCAACTCCTACAGGTGCTCCTACTCCAGTTAGATCTAATCCAGTTCCGATAGCTTCTAAACCTCCTGCCGTTATATCAGCAATATTACTAAATTTTTCTGCTGTATTATTTCCTTCTATTTTACCAGCACTAAAATCTTCAACAGCATCAAGTATTCCAGTACCAACAGTTAATCCAGTTCCTAATGCTCCCAATTTACCTATAGATTTTAATTTCTCCCCTGCTGTTTCTCCTACTGATACACCTGCTTTCAAATAACTTGCTAAATCTTCACCTGCTGAAGTAACTCCTTTTGCTTTATTTGATAATCTTGTAGCTTCTCTCATGCCTACTTCTAAATCAGCATTACCTTCTGCTATTAGTTGAGCATCAGATTTTAATAAATCTCTTGCTGTTTGAAAATTACCTGTAGCACCATCAACCAAAGCAGATACTCCACCTAATAAATATTTCTCTGTTGCTGGTGTAGCTTCTGCTATAACTTTCGGAATACTAGTTAATGTTTTATATGTTGCTTCTATATCTTTACCTTTAGATCCTATTTGTCCTATAGCACTTTCTCCAATAGTTTTAACTTGTTGTTCAGTATCATCGGTACTTTCAGCAACAGCAGATTTCTTGGCTTTAGTAATATCATCTTGTTTATTCTTTAAAGCAAGAGCATTTAACATTCTTGCTTGTCGATTTCTTGATAAAATATTTTCATTCATTTGGTTACCCAAAGATAAATCAGATTCAAAACCATATGCCTCCATTTTTATATAATATAATAAATAAATTAATTTAAATTAATTATAACTAATTTACCATAAATATTTTACTGCCCAATAATTTGCTGTATTTTTATCTTTCCAAGTTAATTTTCCTTCTTTATTTCTAATACCTTTTGCTCTTGCTAAATATGATTTTCTTTGTTCTTTTGTTGCTGTTCCTGATCTCCAATCATCATATCCTTTTTGACCAAAATGAATTAATTTTTTTTTACCATCCTTCATTACATATACTGAAAACTTTTTATTTTTTGTTTTACTTGGAAAAGGTTTGTACAAAGGTTTATCTGCCATTTGTAATATAATTAGTTTTTTTTTCTTTTATTATAATAAATATGAAAATACATTCTAGTTATTCAAAAAAAGATTTAGTGAAAATAATAAACGAATTAAAATTAGATATTGATACTACACTAACTCGATTTGAAATAGTTAGAATATTTCATAATAATAAATTATTAGAACATTACAATCTTCATTATTTACAAGATGAAAATAAAAACAAACCATTATCAATAAAAGAAAAAAATGAAATTATTTTAAAAGCTAAACAAATAAATTCATTACAAAAAAACGGATTTAATTTTAGTAAATCTTTATTCAATGATGAAGAAGACCTGATTCAAACTGCTGTTGAAATATCTAATCATGGTGATATATCTTCAGTACGAAGAGCTGTTAATTTTGTAAATGAAAAATATGAAAGAAAAATAGTTTGTAAATTAAGTAAAGAAACAAGAAAACATTTAGATGTAAAAGAAGTTATTAAATCAAATTCTGTTCCTTCAATGCAAGTAAAAAAAGGTACTTTTCTTGTTAGTTTTGATTAGTTTAAATTAGTTTTTTTTATTTATTTTATATATATAAATGAGTGAAAATTTAGAACATTATCCAGTTGATGAAAGATATAAAAATGGTAAATTATATTTAATAAAATGTAAAAAAACTGGTTTAGGATATGTTGGATCTACAATTCAACCTTTAAGAATTAGATTACAAAAACATGAAACTGATTATCGTGGATTTTTTCAAATAAATAATAATAAACCTAGAGGTTATCGAGGTTCTGCTGATATAATTTGTAATGATGATTATTCTATTTATTTATTAGAAGATTTTTGTTGTAATAATCGTAAAGAATTAGAGTTCAGAGAAAGTATGTGGATATTCAAACTATCTGCTACTCATAAATTAACTAATAAAAATATTCCAAGTAGAATTGGATACAATGACCTTGATAATATATCAAAATTAGTTATACCTAATTTAAATTAATTTATATTATATATATAAAATGTTTGATACTTGTTTAAAAATAAATATGTACATTTACAAAACAATTAATTTTATTTTTGATTGTTATTCTAAATCTTACAAAGATGTAATTGTATATATTCATTCTAAGTAAAATTAGTTATAACTAATTATAATTATACTTTAAACTCATCCCAAATAGCTTTATCAACCTTCCTTGCATTTCCACCCATTATTACACTTGCTAATCTAGATAAACCCCAAGAAAATGGTGTCTGATTTGGTCTTGATCCTCCTGAATAATATGCTCCCATTCCTTTTTTAATAATTTTATTCATTCCTTCTGTTTTGATAATATTTTTATTAATAAATGATTTATCTGTTATTTTTACTTTATATTTATCTTCAAACTTTGAAACCCATCCTGACCTTTTTGATTTAAAACCTTTCACTTTTGGTCTATTTTTTCCTTCTAATATTGATTTAATTTGTTTTCTTCTTTCATATCCTTTTAATCCTTCAATATAAGATTTATTAATATTATGAAATTCTCCTTTGTACTTAACTCTAATTTTTTCAGGCATGATATATATATATATATTATTTATAATTAATTATAACTAATTATTTTTTATTTTGTTCAATAACTTGATCTAAAATGTTAAATCTATTTGGATTTAATTTTCTTGTTATTTTGTAAATAACTGCTGAACTATCATCTACATTTGCTAAAGTTTGGTCAGGATCATGAATAGAAGTAGTTATTTCAGTTATTGTTTTATTTTTTGTAAATGTAAATGTTTCACCTTCACCACCTGAATAAAAATCACCAAAATCATTAGATTTTTGACATATAGCAATAACTGGATATAACTGTCCTGAATCTGCTCCACCAATAAATTGTGAATCATCTAGTACATTTGACCTTATACAATAATATCCTTGACTTAATTTTTTAGGTAAGTTTGGTGCTGTAATCTTTACAGAATTAGCACTTTCAGTAACTGCTGGAAAGTTTTCATAGTACATATTTAATCTAAATTCTGTTGAAGCATTATTTGTAGCAAAGAAAGACATAGTTGATGGTAATGATAAATTATACATTCCAGCACTAAATATATTAGTATTAAAATCAATTGTATCTATTTGAGATACTTCAGCATTAGTGAAAGCATAAGGTAGCTCAAATCTATTTTTATTTCCTACTCTTGTTGATATATCATTTAAATCAGATCTTGAAGCATTGAATTGTTCATATGTAAAACCTAATCTTCCCCATATTCCTTCATTCCAATATTTATTAGTATATCCAAAATCTTTTATAACTATTCCTGTTAATTGATCATATATTGTCCAACCTTGTAAATTTGGATTTAATAATTCAACAGCATATGTGTTAGCACCTACTGTAACCTCTGTATTATTTGCTGAATAAGGTAATACATCAGGAGTATAAGATGTCCCTTCTAATCTTTTATTAATTTTATAAACTTTATCACCTGCTGTTGAAAACTCTGGAACTACACTTTCTTTTTTTCCAGCATCTGCTGTTAATACTCCACCAGCATCAGCACGATTTTGAACTCTTTCTGCTGTATGTAAATCACTCCACTCAAACCTTTGTGATATATTATTAAAATCTAATTTTGGTTCATTTGCTCCAAGATATATTTTTTGAGAATATTTTGAAGCTTTAACTTGATCAGTACTATATCCTGTAGGTAACATATCACCAAGAGATATCTCGTTGTACATATCTCTCGCCCATCCATCCATTAATCCCATTAAAGCATTACCATAAGCATTGAAATGACAATCCCAACCTATATTTGTAATATAAGATACTGTTCCTCTTGGATTATTAATATCATTATTTCTATTAAATAATATATTTGGTATTGTTGTTATATCAGCATTTAATAAAGGTGGTATTCCTAAAGCAAAATCTAATCTCATTTTACCACCTCTATTACTACATTGAAAAGCAATATGATCAGTTGTACCACCTCTTGCTTTTACTTTTCTAAATATTCCATAATTTAAACCTGATTGAAAACTTCTACCATCTGTTTTTTTATTTTCAAAATTCATATCATAATCTACAAATATTGGTAAAGAATGCAAATATTCTACACCAGCCGTATTATCATCATAGTAGTCCCAACCTAAATATTGATTACTAGTTAATCCACCAGCATAAGCAGGTCTCGAAGCATTACCTAATATATTCATGTGAAAAAATCTATTACTTTCTCTTGGTGTGTAACCTTCATAAATATTATTTTTATTTTCAAATAATTCAGGATAGTTATATTGTTCCTTAAATACTTCAGACCATTTTTTCATTAAATCATCATTTCCGTCCCACAACCACTGTGTAATAATTAGATCTGTATAATATCCCACAGCATTCATATCAAACTCTCCGTGATCTAATTCATATTCTAATATTTGGTGTGATTGAGTTAGAACTTCTTGTACATTATTTCCAACTGCTGTTTCATTAAATCTCAATCTAGCAAACTCACTAAAATCTCTTCCTTTCTTCCATAATTCAGGTCTTTTAACACCTATAAATTGATGACTGGCAATATAATCTAAACCCATAGAACTATTGTAATCTGTTTGATAAGCATCAAAAGTATCATAATTATTTGTTTTTTCAGATATAGCATTAAAAGTATGATATGTTGGTGAATTTAATTCAACATTTAAAGGTCTTATAGTTTGGATCTGCGGAAATGTTCCTCCTGTAATCCATTGAGCACTACTAAAATAATTATTAACTTGAGGTTGTGATTGTTCTCTTAATTGTGATGTTATTTTTTCTGCTATAGCAGAAGGTGAAGAAAAACCTTTATCAACATTTATTTTTAATTTTTCAATATATTCAATATATTCTTGATTAACTGGTGAATCACTCGAAGCATTAACTAATACTGGTAATGTTCCGTCTGTTTGAGCACCATAATATGTACTTGTTTGAGTGAAGATCGTAAATCTTGAGTTATCATTTCTTAATTTAAAAAAGTTTTCATTTGGTGCTAATGTACTATCTCCTGTTTGATAATAAAAATAATCTGCTTCAACAAAATGTTGTTGTAATAATTGTCCAGTAATAGCAGGTAATTCTATTTCTGCTACTACTTGTTGTTGATAACACCTACCAGTTGGATATTGATCTTTTAAATTCCAATTAGCTTGAACTGGTCTTGCTTGTATTCCATAACACCACCTTCTTGGTAACATTACTGAGTTTTCACCATTTGCATTTTTATAATAATTATATAAAATATATGTTTCATTTTCTTTATTTTCTATTTCTTCTGTGATATTTGAAGCAGATGCTCTTTCATATCCATATATTTTATCATTAGAAGCATTTATTTTTTGATAATAAGTTATTTTGGTTGAAGTTATATTTCTTTTTTCTAATAATTTATCATCAAAATTCATAGCACTATCGTCAGAACCAGTTTCAGAAATAAATGAATTATGTACGGATATAGTATCTCCTTGATTTACTTTTATTCCTTCACCTAATTTACAAGTAAATAATGCTTTTGAATTATCATTACCACCTAAATATTCTGATGATTGTTTCCTATTACAATCTACTAATGTAATATGATCCATTTATATATTATAATAAATTAATAAAAGATATTAGAAAATATTTATTCTATTATTTAATTTTACTTAGAAATAACTAATTAAAATTAAAAATAATGACTAACAAAATCAGTTTGAGCAGGACGACCTAAAGCCGTATTAATTTTATTAGTTATTGCTAATTTATATTGTTCCTCTTCTTTCTTTTTCTTTTTTGCTTCTTTTCTTTCTTTTCTAATAATTTCATATTCAAGTAATGTTTTTCTTGTTGCTTGAGTTGAGATCCTTTCTATATCTTCTTCAGTAAAATTATTTGTAATGTTTTTAGTTTCATGTACAATATTATTTACTACTGGTCTTTTTTGTTCAATAATTTCTTTTTTTTTATCTTCTTTTATTTGTGTTGGTGTTTTCATCTCACCTGCTAATCTTTTTTCTTTTTTTCTTCTTCTTGTTTCATTTGCTTTTTTCCTAGCAATTGCTAATTTTTCTAAAGCTTCAGGTGTCATTTTTCTTGTTCTTTTTGGTTTCTTTACTACTGGAACTGGTGCTTCAACTATCTTTTCAAACTCTTCTGCTTTTTTAAATACTTCATCAGGTACAATATATTCTTTCTCTTTAATAACAGGCATAGTTTCTTCTTCTTCAAATTCAACCTTTTCATCTTCAATTTCCATATGAATCTTCTCTTCCTGTGGTGCTTCTTGAATATCAAAATTATCCATTCTATAAACTTTCTATAATAATAGAAATATTTTCTATTAAAGTAAAAAAAAATATTAATTTAATTATTTTTATTAATATATAATAAAATATAAATGGATAATAATTATAAAACTCCTAGAGTTATACCTGTTAAATCAGATGCTCCTAATCCTAAAATAAAACCAGTACATCCTAATATGATACAGTGTCCAAGTTTGCTACTAGGAATTGGTGCTGTGAGGTCAGGTAAAACAACATTATTAAATAATATGATATTTAGATCTAAAGAAGAAGGTTTTTATGATGCTCAAACATATTTTGACGAAATTGCTGTAATGAGTAATACTATAAATAATGACCCTTCTGCTAGATTTATTAAGAAAGCTTGTAGTGTTACTGACCATTATTCTGACGGAATGATTATGGATTTAATTGAAAAACAAAAATCATATGGTGAAAGAGACGATATGCCTTTTACAGCATTATTTTTAGACGATATTTTATCTAAGAATATGAAGAGAAACTCAGAAATATCATTTTTATGTACGAGATATCGACACCTAAACATAGGATTACTAGGTATATTTACTCAAAATTTAAAATCTGTTGATACAATTATCCGTAATAATGCTACTGATGTAATTATTTTCAAACAAACAAATAATAAACAATTAATTGGTGTAATGGAAGAATGGTCAGGAGTATTTGGAGGTGAAAAAAATTTTATGAAAATATATAACTATGCAACTCTAAAACCATTTGATTTTTTATATCTGAAAGTATATGAAGGTAAAGCATTAAGATCATTTGAAGAAGTTATTGCTGATAAAGATAAATTATTATTTGATTTTAATCCGATAGAACAAGAAATAAAAAAAGATAAAAAAGAAGTAAAAAAATTAATGAAAGAAGAATGTTCAGATGAAGAATGTGATTGTTAAACACACCTTGAAATCATTGCTTTATGATAAGGAGTAACAAGAAAATCTTTGACTTGCTGACTATCAAAAAATCTATTTTTACAAACAGTATTACCACGATGACAAATACAAACTATAACATTTTCAGCTTGAGTTAAACCTACAGTTCTAGGGTTCATATTATCAA
>Ga0181395_1000432_pt1 | contig 17694 bp, 18 predicted proteins | sample 18SPOviralmetaG_FD_130124 | JGI IMG/M metagenome (GOLD analysis project Ga0181395, IMG submission 130124) | Marine viral communities from the oligotrophic San Pedro Time Series (SPOT) site, San Pedro Channel, CA, USA - 18 SPOT_SRF_2010-12-16 | ecosystem: Environmental > Aquatic > Marine > Strait...
ACAACATCTTCTACAACATCTACAACTACAACAATCCCAGAATGTGAAGATGAAAATTTTCAACCGTATACACTTTATGATTCTGATGGCAATGGAAATACAGTAATGAGTTGTAAAAACGAACAAGATGCTTTGGATTTAAATTATACATACACCGTTAATCCAAACCCACCACCGGTTTCACCACCTACTACAACAACGACTACTACTACAACAACATCAACTACTACAACAACTCTTCCTTCTTCCATAAACATCTCAACAGGTGAAACATATACTACATCGTGCTATTACGGTATTAATCCTGCTGGAACTAGGAACTACAGTAGATATTTCACAAATAATGAAAGTCAAACCATTTATATTTTGTATAGCAATTCACCTGGACTTGCAGCCGTAGGGATAGGTGCGGGTGAAACTAGAACTCTCGGTTCGTATAGTGCTACTCATGGTGCAAATTCAAGACAGTATAAAGTAGCATTTACTTCAGCAGGATTGGATGATACCGAATTTATTACAAGAAATTTCAACCTAGATTGTCAAGCTGATATTGACATCACTCACAGTTTGGCCTCATGTGCTGGTAGTAAGGGTTCTAGAACAAGAGTTTCCGCGTTAAGTTTTACAAATAATGAAAGCGATACAGCATATGTGGTCACCAGATACTCTACAAATGGCGGCTCTACTTGGTCAAGTAATGTTTCAACTACCATTTCAGCCGGAGCAACAGTGAGCGGTCCTAATTACACCGTACCTAATGGAGGATCAATTATATGGCAGTCTCATAAAGGTTTTTCAGCAGGTACTAATGTTAGTTTTTCAGATTCAGATTATTATACCGAAAACACATCTAATACAATAGATTGTCCAGATGGCTACTACGTAAATGTTGATGGTTCGAATACATATTCTTTGGGCTTAGAGTGTAGAAACTGGAATAGCAATACAAGGGCTAACTTTCGGGCTAATCCATGGTGGGGAAATTTCAATACGGCTGTAAATTATATGTCTGCACTAAAAGCACTAACTGGTGATTATGACAATGGTGATACAGATTCAGATGAAGAAGATTACTTCGATTATTCATCCTCTTTTCCTGGTAATTGTAATGGACTATCTCCAGAAGCAAATTTTGTTTATAAAAGAGACTCGGGTGATTTTTACTCGCCTGACTGGGATGACCCTGCATTTGAAACGTATTGGAATAGCTCAGATCGTGCTTATGTTTTTATGGCTGAACTTGTTCCTTAGGAACTATCTAAATTACTCCAGATGCTTTTAGTAGATATATACCAAACAAATCCAAATAAAAATCCAAGTATAGGGAATAGTTTAAAGACAAAGAGCACCCCATAAACGGAAGCTAGATATCCAATCATAAGTGTTGAAATAGTGTTCATGAGAAAATATAGAGAGTAATCAATTCCAGCTATCCTCCCTCTAAGCCTATCTGGTGTAAGTACTTGTAGTCCATATGTTGAAAAAGCCCACTGTGATCCGCCACCAGAATGACCCAAAATTAATAAAAGGACTGTTAAATATAGCGACATTGAAAACGGTATAAAGAAATAAAACAAACCCCACGCCATTATCGTTATTCCAATTGTATTTAGAAGTTTTCCATCAGTACTACCAAAATAATACCTAATTGCGATAGGGCCAATTAGTGCTCCAATACCTCTTGCACCAAACATAAGGCCAGTACCAAAGTCACCAGTTTTGTATATATCATATGAAAGAACAGTAAATAGAGAAAGCAAACCGCTAGCTGAGATACTGAATGTAGCTTTTGTAATAATTAAGGAAAAAATTTCTCTCTTTGATGCAGCATACTTAAGACCCTCTTTGTAACTAATATCTTCTTCTTCCTTTTTATTCTCAGATTTCTCACTTAAATTTTTATTTATAGAAAACACAATTAATGCTGAAAGAACAAAGCTTAAACTATCAATTGCAAATAACATATTCCTACTGATTACTGTGGTTAAATATCCACCTAACCCAGCACCAAGACCAGCCATTACACCCCAACTCGAGAAAAAGATAACATTAGCTTCAGCTAAGTTTTCTTTTTTTACTACATTAGGTAAAGCAGCATCAGAGGTTGGCATGTACGGTGACCCAGCAACAGAGAGTAATCCAAATGAGAACAAGATAAATACAACATTTTCTGTAGTTACTGCGTAAAGAATTAATAGAACAGTCAATCCGGATAAAAACTCTGAAATTGCAATTATTTTTTTTCTATCAAATCTATCAGCTAGATAACCACCAAAGCTTCCAAGCATAAATAATGGGGCACTCTGAACTACCAAGACAAGAGATGTAATAAATGGATTCTCTGTAAGTTCATAGATGATACCTAAAAGAGGTACAGTCAGTAACCAGTCTCCTCCTAAAGTAATTAAACGAGCAGCAAAAAGTTTACGGAAGTTATTATTTTCAGTCAGCAGTACTTTATATTTTTGAAAATTTTCCATTAGCCATTCAACTGTAACTGAAATAAGAAATAACTACTATACTTTAACAATAATGAAAACAGCACTTGTAACAGGAGGGACTAGGGGAATAGGTCTCTCTACTGCAGAAAAATTTATTGAGCAAGGTTGGAATGTATATATTACATCAAGAAAACAAGAAAACCTAGATGCAGTACTTTCTGAAAATTCACAATTAAAAGGTTTTGTAGCACGAGCGGATGATCTAGCGGCAGCAACAGAAACATGTAAAAAAGTAATTGAAGAAACAGGTTCCCTCGATGTTTTAGTTAATAACGCTGGCACTAATCCATCAGGTGGAAGCTTGCTTGATGTAGAATTGTCAGCTGTACAAAAGACATGGGATGTAAATTTAATGGGTCCTTTAATGTGGACAAGAGAAGCTGTTAAAGCAGGCTTAAAAGAATCAGTTCTAAATGTTTGCTCTGTAGGAGGCATAAGACCGTCACAATATATGGGAGCCTACAATATTTCAAAAGCAGGATTAATTTATATGACAAAGCAACTAGCTATGGAGTTAGCCCCAGATATTAGAGTAAATGGAATAGCTCCTGCAATAGTTAAAACAAAGCTTTCAGAAATGCTTTGGATTAATGACGAGAAGGGTAGTGCAGACCTTCATGCACTTAAAAAACTTGGAGAACCTGAGGATGTTGCAAGTTTAATATATTTTCTCTCTGGTGACGATGCTTCATGGATCACTGGGGAAGTGGTGACTATTGATGGTGGATTTCTACTTTAATTAACCTATAAAATATTTTGCTAACTCGTTATACAAAGGTATTCCAAAAATTATATTAAATGGAAAAGTAACACCTAAGCTCAGACCTAAGTAGATAGCGGGATTAGCATCTGGTATTGCATCCTTTACAACTGCAGGCACTGCTATGTAACTTGCACTTGCTGTCAACACCATTAATAAAGTTGCATTTCCAACAGATAAACTAAAATAGATAGACGCAAGCAAAGAAATGAATGATCCTATCAGAGGCATTAATAATGCAAAAGCAATTAAACTAACCCCTCTACCTTTGAGTTCCCCAATTCTTTTAGCGACCCTCGTTCCCATGACAAACAAGAATATATATAAAAGATAATCAAAAATGTTGACAATTAAATAATCTAAATTTGATAAAACGGTTGTGCTTACGAAATATCCTACAAACAGAGACGAGATTAAAATAATATTTGGAATTTCTAAAAAAGCAGTTTTGATAGTTTTTAGATTATTACCTTTATCGTTTTTGCTATGAGTAACTAAATAAAGTGCCATAAATATTGCGGGAAACTCCATTACAACTAAAACAGCAGACATGTAGTTATCAAAGTCTTGACTAGTAGTTGATAGATATGCAATAGCTGTAACAAAAGTAACAGCACTAACAGACCCATATGTACCAGATAGAGCAGCAGCATCGTCAGTATTAAGTAAATTTTTCAGATAGAAGTATGCAAATATTGGAATAAGAAGTGCAAACAGCACTCCAAGAGATAAAACACTAATAACTTCATTTACAAATCCATTTTGTTGGAGACTTAAACCGCCTTTAAGACCTAATGAAAGTAATAAGTAATATCCTAAGTATTTAGATATATAGTTAGGAAGAGTCAGTTTGAAGGTTATACCAATTAATATTCCGGAAAGGAACAGTAATAATGCTGGATTAAGTGCGGCTTCCATTCAAATAAAAATGATAGTTAGGTAATAGATTTGTATTGTCGTATTGAAAATTATTTTATTTTTCGTACTAACTCTTCAACTCTATTGATGTCGACTCTTTTAGCAACATCATTGTCAAATTTGAAACTTGTTCCAACAATTAATATGTCCGCTAAATCTTCATAAGCATCTACATTTGTTGACGTAACTCCTGATCCAATTGCAAGTTTTCCACTTGGTACAATGTTTCTTACTTTCTGTAAGTCTTCGATGTTTATCTCATGTCCGGTACCGTCACCAGTAACTATTACAACATCTGCACCAGCTCTTTGTATAAGTTCTTCGGCGTGATTTTCTATCTTAGAACCTGGAGCTGGAACTGCATGCTTTACAAAGACATCAGCATATATTTCAATATGGTTATTTAAGCTTGATTTAAATTGGTTAACTTCATGTGCATCTCCCTCAATAACACCTTGATCAGTGAACATTGTGTTATTTAAAACATTGATTCTTACGAATTGAGATTTTGTAGCTTCAGCAATTGCAAGTGCTGCAATACCATCATTTCTCAAAACATTAATTCCAACTTTGACATCTCTTTCAATTGATAAATTTTCAACAACTGTTGTGAAACTCGCTAGAGTTCTTTTAGAAATATCATCTTTTACAAATGGTGTGTCACCAAAATTCTCAATGATAATTCCATCAACACCACCATAAATTAAACTATTAACATCTTCCTGAGCCGAGTCGATTATTTCGTCAAGAGATATTCTGTTAGAAGGGGAGCCAGGAAGGCTTTTTAAATGTACAACTCCGTAAACTTGCATTATATTTTAACGTGATTAAATTTAACGAATTTTTTAGCAAAGTCACCTTCAGTAGATAGTGTGAGCTTATGACCTTTAGGAACTCTTCCTGTTACAACTCTGCACCAATCACTTGCATTCCCTTTAATACTATTTTCACTTTGCTCATCTCCAAATTGCCAAGCTTTATATTCTGGTCCTATAAGTTCGATTCTTAAATCTTGATATTTAGTTTTATTTACCTTACTAGCTTGCTGAGCATTCAACCAACCAAATAAAGCAATGTGTTCAACTCTTACTGTATCTTCATAATCTTTTTTCATTGCATCATAGACATCTAAACTGTGGGCCCAAGTTTCAGCTAGTTTTGTAACTGCGAATGTACGACAATCAATTTCATTTTTCCACCATGTTATCTTTTTGCCAGGTGAGGATTTAGCTAATATTTCAATGACTGATGCTCTTGACATTCTCCACCATTCAATAACATCTTGAGGTCTCATGTCACTACCTCTATTAATTGCTTCCTTCTCAAACTTTTCTAATCCTTTTGGGCCTTTGTATTTGTTGAAATCAGAACCTTTTTTCTTTAATGCATTATTTGCCAAATCTTCCAATCCAGCTAAATAGCTTACATGTGCTGTAATGTCCCAATTTTTATATGTTGTTTTTGTATTCCAATTTCTTACAGGAATACTTTGAAGATATTGGTCTAATAACTGCTGTTCTGCAACGAGATTACTTAATATTTCTTGCACTCTTTTAAGTTTACTTGAGTAAGATAATTAACTCTAGTAACAATTTCATCAAAAAAACCTTTTTTTATATTATGTTTGTATTTATGATGCATTTATGAAGAAAATCCTTAAATTTGCATTATTAGTTTTAGGTTTTAGATACGTATTAAAACTCATAGATGAAAACGTTGATATAAAAATTCAAATTAAAAAGCTTAGAAATGAACTGGCAAATCTTGAGACAGAAGATCTTGAGAATAAGTTAAAAGATTTTTTTAAAAAGTATGATCCAAAATTTAAAGATCAAGAAGAAAATCAAGAAGATTTTTAAAACACCTCAATAAAGTAAATGTGGAGATTACTGGGAAAGTCAGCACACCTTTGGCCTGAGTGGTTATACAGGTTAATTTCTAAAATTCATTCAAAAATGATGAAATTTAATCATACTTATATTGGTGAAAAAATAATCGGTGATCATATATTGATGCTTGAGACAGTTGGAAAGAAAACTAACCAAGTTAGAAAAACTCCTTTAACATATGCAAACTTCGAAGATAAATATATAGTTGCTGCTTCGTATAGTGGTAATGACAAGACACCTGATTGGTACTACAACTTGTCCTCATATAATCCTTATATAACTGTCAATAACGAACGTTTTGAAGCTACATACGAATTAATTGATTCCTCTGAAAAAGAATACTTCTGGAATTTGCTTGATGAGGTTTACCCTACTTTTCAAATGTATAGAAAAAGAACATCTAGAGAAATACCGTTAATTAAATTCTCTAAAGCTTAGGTTTAATAGATGGACCTTTCCTAACAATTGTGTTCCATAAAGTCTTGTAGTGATCTAAGTCTTCTTTATTAACGTGTGGTAAGACAAAATTTTCCCAAGTATCTTTGAGTGGGTCATTAGAATCAGAATATACATCTAAACCTATCGGTATTCTTTCAACTATAGTTCTCAAGCTCATGGGAGTTTCAATATTTATACTTATATCTTCAGACATAAAAGAGTTGTTTATTTCAGTGGCTAGTTTTATGATTAAATCTGTATATTCGCTTTGTAGATTAGGATATCTCTTTTCAAAGATGGCATTTAACTGTTCTTTATTTGGAAAAGGTTTGTCCCATATTACCCACCTATCTGCAAAGGCTTTATTAAGTGATTGTGTTCCAGCATAATCTCTTAAGCTTGTTGGGTTCATAGTTCCAAATATGTACGTATCATCTCTAAGTGTTAATACCTCACCGTTTGGTAGTTCTAGTTTTTTATGCCTGTCTAGCAAAGAATGTAATGCAAAAAGTACTTCAGGGCCAGCTGCATTAAGCTCTGAAAGATTAACTATCGCAGGCCCTCTTAATGCTCTAGTCAATTCACCATCCTGCCATCTACTTTCTGTTCCACCTTTACCATCTCCGTATAGTTGTACAGAACCTAAAAGTGTTACATCTCGTACTTCTCCCGATAAAGGTATCCTGTAATAAGGAAAATTTAATTTAGCTGCAAACTGTTCTATGTCGTGGTCTTTACCTGTACCCATATGTCCCATGAGTGCAATATGAATAGGTATTTCGTTTTTAAAAGATTTAGTCTTAGAGTTCAAAACTTTTGCAAGTCTATATTGCATACCTAAATCTACATAAAATTCATCTACTTCAGGAATACGATTATTACGCGATTCGTAGTCCTCAATTTTTTTATCAAGTTTACACGACGGAATCTCAATAGATTGTTTTTCATTATCAGGATTAATAAATTTCTGTTCACTCATTATGCAACTCCAGAAGTTAGTTTAATGTTTTTTATAAGTATATCCTTTGTGATGTTTACTATGGAATGAATTAACTGTTCAGGTCGTTCAATCTGTACATTATTTATGTATTCTCTCCAAGAACCTCTATTGCCAATTCCTATACCTATTACATCAACACCATTTTTGGTCGCAAAGTTTATACTATTTTGAAGTTCACTCAATGACCCTCTAGTCATACCATCAGACAGCACGACCAACATTTTTGTATTCGAGGGATGGTTTAGTAATCTTTTTGTTGCATGCATGATATTTATTTCATCGATGTTAGTACCTTTTTCAAACATACTTACTGGAGGAATTGAATCTTCACTTATTCCTATATCAATCGAGTCTCTTAAATTTCTTGAAAATTCAATTAGTCCTATAAATTGCTGATAGTTCTCTCTCCACGAGTCTTTAAACTCTTTTATAAAATAATGATTTGCCGTATTGTAAAGCTCTTGCGCTGAAGACCCGTAAGTTCTATTTAACATTGATGAAACTGCAAATTTTCTTTTATTATACGTTTCTTCATTTTCAGTATGCTCTGAAGCAAAGGCTCTGTTAAATATAGAAACTTCAAAATCGATATCAAGTTCAAAACATATTTGGGACAGATAACTAGCACCAATTAATGCTGAGGCTAATGACCAGGGATGAAGTTCATCTTTATTTTTTTCAATCATTGATCCACTGCCATCAATAAGCAATGATATCGCATACGATTTATTTGAGAGCCTTTGCTTTTGTTCGAACATCCTTTCGTATCTCCCTGAAGCAAGCATGATTGGAACATGGGGAGACAAGTCACCTTGATCGAAACCACTTATCCGCTGCCTTTTTTGATTATGTATAAAATAAGGCTTTATTTTATTTGTGACCTTAAATATAGGTAAATTCCATTGTTGGAGAAGTGTTTCATATGTTTGAAGTCCATTTTTATACAAATTTTTAAAATTATCCGGCACTTTGTTTTCAACAACTTTTGCTGTATTTCCAGATGGAAAATATATTGTTGATGAAGCACCTACTTTTGAGATGTGGTCGTCCATAAGGTTTAACTTGTCTTCATTGTTTTTAGAATTTGTTTGTCCTAGGAATTTTTGTAGGGTATTACCTGTTGTTACATTGTTAGAGGAGGGGATAAGTACTTTATTTAAATCATTAATTACATTTTCATCTATGGATTCTTCAATTTCTTTCTGCTCGCCAAGATTATATTTTTCTAGGTCAGGAAGAATGTTATATCTTTTGCATATATCAATCATTTGTACTGTTGCCTCTACAACTTCAGAAACATTTATATCTTCATAACTCAATGTTTTAAGAATGTGTAGTGATTCATTTAAAGCACTTATGACAGGTTTTTTATAATTGCTAAATTCAGGATCTATATAAGTTGTGATTGAGTGAAATAATAATGCTAAGTACTGGCTAAAATTCGTGAGCTTCTTTACGTCTGGATACGATTCTCTATATATATCTTCCAATATTGAATTTAAGCCTTCATATTGTTTTACGAATATTCTTTCTTCTATTGAGTGGATTAGGATATCAAATACATACTTACCAAAAGGTCCTGTAAGTATTTCGAGAACGTCATCTATATCTTCAACATCATCAAGTTCATTCGGAAATAAATTTCTTAATGTTCCCGAATCGAGAGAATAATTTTTAGTTGCATGAATTGCTTCATGAACAACTGTTCCAATCATTACTTCATCACGATTCAGGCTTGTTTTTGAAATAGTACTAACCAAAATAGATGGGTTGATAACGATGTCATTTTTACTATTAGATTTTGATCTTCCATAGCGAATGGACAAATCATCATTATTCATTTGTGTTTGTAAAAGACGGGTAATAGCAGGTCTAATTTTTTCAAAATCTTCAACTATTTGTGCTTCAATATTTTTTTTCTTTGAATTCATATATTCAACATTATCATTAACAACTAATGTTATAAGTATAAGGAATTATGCAACATGAATGAAATCGCTATTACAACAGTTTTAATTTCAGGTGGTGCAGGTGCTATGGGGCAGCTTACATCTGAATACTTAAACTCCAGAGAAGATTATGCACTTTCTGCTATTTATGATCCAAACTACGAAGGTAAAGACTACGACGTTTATGAAGAGTTGAAAGATATAAAAGAAGATTTAGTAATTGAATTTTCCCCTGCGAATATTATTAATGAAAATGTCACGAAATTAATAAACTCTGATGCAGACATTATTATTGGCTCTTCAGGATTAAGTCCAGAGTCATTAACGAATTTAAAGAAAGCAGCTATTAATAGAAAAATTATTGTTATACCGAATTTCTCTGTAGGTGCTGCTTATCAGAAGATATTTTCAAATTCACTTTCAAGTAAATTTAAATCTGTAAACATAATTGAAAAGCACCATAGTAAAAAACAAGATGCTCCTTCTGGGACAGCATATGATCTTGCAAACAGTCTGTCGCCAGAGTTACTCTCAAACGATTTAGAAGGTAAATATTCTGATGTAAATAAAGTTAATAATAAAAATATTTATTCACTCAGAGGAGATGAGTATCTAGCTGAACAGATTGTTAATTTTGATAACGATTTTGAGTCTTTTCATCTTGAACATAAAGTAAATGATAGAAGAGCATATTTATATGGTATGAAAGTAGTTCTTGATCAATATAGAGAGATAGAAGGTTTTAATTTAGGTTTAGAAAAAATATTAACTGACCAGATTAATATTTAATTATGAACGATTTTGGCAAGTTACTAACAGCTGTAATAACCCCTTTTGATAGTAATGGAATTTTAAGTACGGATACTTTATGGAGACTATGTAAAAAGTTAGTTCATGAAAAATCTGAGGGATTAGTTTTATCCGGTACAACAGGTGAATCACCAAACTTAACAAAAGATGATAGAAAAATTATTTATTCAACAGCTAAAGACTCTGTAGGGGATAAAGCAAAAATTATTGCAGGTACAGGTACTTACTCAACTAAAGAATCAATTGAATATACAAAAATGGCAAATGATTTAGGTGTAGACGGAATAATGATTGTGACACCTTATTACTCTAAACCATCCCAAGTAGGGATATTAAAACATTTTGAACTCATTTCTCAAAATACTGAATTACCTATTATGGCTTATAATATTCCTGGAAGAACGGCTACGCTTATTGAACTAGATACACTTGAAAAGTTGGTTGATGATATTGGGATCCACTCTATAAAAGATGCAGTTGGTGACTTAGAATTTTCAAAATCAGAGTTAGAAGCTTTAAAGGATAAAGTTGATATTTATTCAGGTAATGATTCAGAAACTATTGAATTTATGAAGATGGGTGGAAAGGGAGTCGTCTCTGTAGCTTCACATGTTGTTGGTAAAGAAATATATCAATTAATTGAGTCTGTTAGTGCAGATGAGATAGAAGCAGCTGAGCAAATACAAAATACTCTGATGCCTATTTTTGACATGATGTTCGAAGAACCTAGCCCAGGTCCTGTAAAATATCTTCTTACAGAGACATGGGAAGATGTTGGATCTCCACTAATGCCTATTACGGACATTACACCTGATTTAGCCAATAAAATATTGGATTATTACAAAAAAATTAAAAAAGATTAAACTTTTTCTTCTCTTATTTATGATATAATGTATTCGTGGCTGTAAAGACATCCACTCGCAAAAGGGTGAATGGGCGAAAGCGGGTGTCTAAACAAAACAAGTTAATAAACGTAGACAGGGCAGTAACTACACTAAAATCTACAACAACATCTACATTCTCTAAGTTCGTCCAATCTTATCAAGCTGTAGCAGTTTTTATGTTTTCCTTTGCAGTTCTCACAACTCTTTCTATTTTTTCTCAAGGCGGTCCAGTTGGAGAAGTTATATTTAATGTTATTCAATGGTGCTTTGGTTACGGAGTGTTTGCGTTACCCGTGTTCTTCTTTTATGGCGCAGCAATATTAATAAGAGATCGTGAAACTGTAAAATCACAAAGAGTACTTATAGGTTCTTTTTATGTTCAGCTATTTTCATCTGCAATTTTTCACTCTTTAATTCACTCACAGCCTTTGTCGTTAAGTGCAGGTTCCGAATTACTATTAAAATCTGGTGGACACATTTCTGCATTTATTGTTTATCCTCTTACAAACAGCGTTGGCCTTCAAATGACTCATACTTTACTTTTACTAGGATTAGTAATGTCAGTTTTGTATATGACTGACATAGAACTTAAAGATTTAATTGGTGGACTTCAAGCCATTATAAAATATATATATAAATTTATATATGCCTTCGTACTGGCTAGAAGAGAGTCTAGAAATATCTTCTTAGAAGATATCTACAAAGAAAGTGAATCTCAGCTAACAGAAGAGAAGACTGCAAAATTGTCTGCTAAGAAAATCAAAGAGAAAGTTTCAAATGTTTCTGATATTACCGATTTTAAAGAAAAGAAACCTAAAACATCCAAGCCTAAAAATGTTAAAAATAAAGTAAACAATAAAACCGAGTACAAGCTTCCACCAGTCAAATTGTTAAAAAGCGGTTCTTCGGTATCTACTTCTAAAAAGCTTCTGCAAGAAACAGCAAATGATTTAACGCAATTATTAAAAGAACACGGGGTAGAAGCAGAATTAACTAATGTTGTTCCTGGCCCTACTGTTACGAGATATGAAATTGAATTAGCTCCAGGAGTAAAAGTATCAAAAGTAACCTCGCTATCTCATGACATTGCATATGCTCTTGCTACTCCAGACGTAAGATTATTAGCTCCAATCCCTGGTAGAAGTGCCATTGGTATTGAAATTCCAAATAGACAGAGAAAACTAGTGTCCCTTGGAGATGTTCTTTCATCTAAAGAAGCTGCAGCTGAAACCCATCCACTAAATGTTGGGTTAGGGTTGGATATATCAGGTAAGCCTAGATTATTAAATTTGTCTGAGCTTCCCCATGTTCTTATTGCTGGCCAAACAGGAGCTGGTAAATCCTCATCCATCAATTCAATTGTCACCTCACTTCTGGTTAGAACAAATCCAGATGAAGTAAAAATGGTTATGGTTGATCCTAAAAGAGTTGAATTAGGTCAATATAATAATGTTCCACACTTGTTAACAAAAGTGATAACAAATCCTAAGAAGGCTGTAGATGCATTAGGTTGGGCTGTATCAGAAATGGATAGAAGATACGATCTATTAGCAGACAGTCAAGTTCGTGACATCAATGGTTACCATGAGAAATATGACGCTGGTTTACTAGATGAAGAAAAATTTGATCGCTTTCCATACATAGTTGTATTTATTGATGAGCTGAATGACTTAATGATGGTTGCTGGTAGAGAAGTAGAATCTGCAATTGTAAGACTTGCTCAAATGGCAAGAGCCATAGGTATTCATTTAGTTGTTGCTACTCAGAGGCCATCAGTAGATGTAATTACTGGTGTTATGAAAGCAAATATTCCTTCAAGACTTGCTTTCTCAGTTGCATCAACAACTGATTCTCGAGTTATTTTAGATCAATCTGGAGCAGAGAAATTAATTGGGCTCGGAGATATGTTAGTCGTAACTGCTTCAAATCCAAGACTTGAAAGAATTCAAGGAGCTTGGGTAACTGAAGGTGAAATTAAAGATGTTGTTTCTTGGGTTAAAGACCAAAAAGAAGCAGTTTATAATCCGGCTGTTACTGAAGAACAAAAATCAACATCTACTACTTCTTCCGAAGATTTCGGTGAAGATGAAGAATTGATAGCAAAAGCAAAAGAATTAGTTATACGTTCTCAATTAGGGTCAACTTCTATGTTACAAAGAAAATTAAGAGTAGGGTTTGCAAGAGCCGGCAGATTAATGGACATATTAGAAGCTCAAGGAATTGTGGGCCCTTCAGAAGGATCTAAAGCTAGGGAAGTATTTGTAACTGTTGAAGAGTTTGAAACCAACTCACTTCCGTCTATAAATGAATCTTCTACTGAAACATCTGAGGAAGATGTTTCTAAAAATACAGAATCAATTACTGAAGTAGATGAATCAGATGATAACTGGTTTGAAGAATAATTAGCTTTTAACTACTTTTCCTTTTATTATTCTATTTCTTATCGATGCTGATATTGCATCTGCTACAAGAACTAGAACAATAGTACATATTAAAACAGTTCCAGCTCTAGGAAAGTCTCTAAATCTTAGTTGGTTTATTAATTCCTGCCCCACACCACCTGCTCCAATAACACCAAGAACTGCTGATGCTCTTAAGTTTATTTCAAACCTATAAAGCCAGTAAGAAGTAATTGTTGGCATAACTTGTGGTATTACACCAAAAACTAATTCGTTAATTTTAGAACCTCCAGAAGATTTTATAGCTTCAAGAGGCCCTTCGTCAATACCTTCTATAACTTCAGATGATAATTTACCTAACGTTCCTATAGAGTGTATTCCTAGAGCTAGTGTTCCTGTAAAAGCACCTAAACCAGTTATTGGTAAAAAAACGAAAGCTAAGATTAATTCTGGAAATGCCCTGATAGCATTTAATATTTGTTTTGTAATTCTACTAACCAGACCAGCTGCAACATTGTGTGCAGCTAAAAATGATACTGGAAAACTAAAAATAGCTCCAATTACGGTGCCAGCCCATGCAATAAAAAGTGATTCAAATACTTTAGGTATAATCCTATCAAAAGCTTCCTGACTTGTATCTAAAGGAAACATAGCACCTACTAAGATACCAATTTGTCTTGGAGCATCGATGATTCTTTCAATGGTTATCTCTAGTCCAGCAGCTGACCATAGAGAGGCAAAAATTATTACTGATGTAAGTGTATATTTTAATATTTTGTGACTTATTGGCTGCTTTGGAATATTCATAATATTCTTTTTCTAATCCAAACACTAAACTGTTCAATTAAAATAACTACAACAAGGATAATTACAATAATTGGTGAGATTCTATCAAACCTTAAGAAAATTCTCTGGGTCTCAATAATTCTACCTACACCACCTGCTCCTACTAGTCCTAGAATTACACTTGCTCTAATACATAGTTCAAAGATATATAGAAAATAAGCTGTAAAGTTTGGAAGAACCTGGGGTAACGCTGATGTAAAAACAGTTTGATTGTGTGTAGAGCCAGTAGCCTTAGCTGCTTCCATTGGTCCTGGGTCAATACTGTCTATAGTTTCTGATAATAATTTACCCATTATTGCTAATGAGAACATAATTAAAGCTAATACACCCGCAAAAGGGCCTATACCTACAGCGACAGTAAAAAGCATAGCCCAGAATAAATCAGGAATTGTTCTAACTAAATTTAAAAAGGATTTGTATAGAAAATATGAATATTTGTTCAGATTTGTAGCTCTTGAGGCATAAAAAGAAAGCGGAAGCGCAAATGCACAACCGATAATACTTGCAAGTATTGCTATTTGTACAGTTTCTACAAGAGCATCTGCTGTATTTTCCCATGCCCAACTCCACTTGGGGTTAAATAACGGATCTGTAACGATTGCTCTGTTTGCTAAATTTTCAGTAAAATCTTGTAAGTTAAATCCAACTCTTTGAAATGAAAATAATGTAAAAAGCATGGCAAAAGGTATTCCAATTGTAACTAAATATGATGGAGGTGGTTTCTTTGGAATGTTAGTCATTACCAATTAAATCAGAAGACTTGATAGAACGACCGTAAATATTTTCAAAATCTTCATCGGATACATCATCAACGTTTCCATCAAAGACTAATTTTCCATCTCTTAGCCCGATTAGCCTATCACCAAACTCTTTAGCTAAATCAAGAAAATGTAAATTAACAATTGTTGTTATACCTAGTTCTGTATTTATCTTTTTTAAATAATTCATAACAACTCTTGATGTAATTGGATCTAATGAAGCTACGGGTTCATCTGCAAGCATTACTTTAGGTTTTTGAGACAATGCTCTTGCAATACCTACTCTTTGTTGCTGTCCTCCTGAAAGATTAGATGCTCTTACATAAGCTTTTTCAAGAATTTCAACTTGTTCTAATGCTTCGAATGCAAGTTGCTTTTGATCTTTAGGCCATAAACCAAATATAGATCTAAATGTTGAAATAGTACTTAACCTACCTGTTAAAACATTTTTTAATACAGTAGATCTATTAACTAAATTAAAAGTTTGAAATATCATACCTATTTGAGATCGTATATTTTTTAATTCCCTTTTTTTGGCATTTGTTACATCTTTACTTTCCAAATAGACAGTTCCATTTGTAGGTTTAACAAGGTTATTTATAGTTCTGAGAAGTGTTGACTTACCAGCCCCAGAGAGACCAACAATAATTATAAAATCACCCTCTTTGATTTCTAAATCTAGATCTTTAAGGGCTATTACACCACCAGGGTAGGTGACACTTACATTTTCAAATTTAATCATTTTAGATAAATTTTAACCGGGCTGTAAAACAACCCGGTTAAAAATAATGTTTATTCGTCGTAAAGTCCGAATTCTTCAGCAGCTTGTTTAACTACATCAAATTCAGCATTGTCTGCTGGCACAACATCAGTCCAACCATAAATTTTATCCATTACATCTGCACCTTCTTCGGTAGCCATGTAATCAGATAAAATTTGATATATTTTATTCTTTATATCTTCTGGTAGATCAGTTCTTACAGCAACAACATCATTAGGAATTTCATCAGAAATACCTATTGCAATAACTTTTTCACCAACATCAGGGTTAGTTTTTCTTAAAGTTCTTCTTGCATCGTCATAAGTAACACCAAATTTTGCATCTCCGTTATATAATCCAGAAATAACTCCATCATGTGATCCAGCAAAAACTTGAGTAATATCATTTTGATAATCAATACCCATATTTTTTAGCTGTAAAGAAGGATAAAGATAACCAGATGTTGAACCCTCTTCAACAAATAATACTTTTTCACCCTTTAGTACATTTAAGTCTGCTTCACATGCATATCCTGGACTTACTGTAAATTCAGTACCGTCTATCTCAACTTTTTCAGGAGCACCTGATCTCCAGCCAACTTGTAGTGCTTTTACATCAGGCATCGCAGTCTCTGAACCCTTCACAAGTACAACTTCTCCGTCTATATTTTCAAAAGCACCAATAACTGGTGGGGCTTTACATACACTTGTATCTGTTGTCCAGAAGTTAGCATGGTAAGAGCCAGAACCATATCTTACAACCTTCGCTATTGCTTCTATTCTTGTTGGGAAAACATTTAATGCATTAACATAACCCAATGTGTTAAATGCTCCAATGTCAGCTTGACCAGATCCCATTGCAACTAATAGTCCTGAAAAGTCACTAGTTACAAAACCTTCAACTTCAATACCTAGTCCATCAGTTAAAACTTTCATTAATGGTTTGATATTATCTTGAAGTTCAGCTTGTTCTGCACTTGGGATGAAACCGAATGTAATTTTGTCTAGTGTTTCAGCAACAGTAGTAGCTGGTGCATCTAGAGATTCGACTTCTTCAACAACTGCAGTTTCTTCTACAGATTCTTCATCAGCACTACCGCCACAGGCAGCAAGAACTAACGATAAAACGAGTAGAATCAGAAATGATTTTTTAGTCATTTTTCCTCCGCTTGCTTATAAGCTCATCATACAGAAAATAGATTTAAGGAACCGTATTTAAATTAAAAATTTGTTAAATCTATTTCACCAAAAGTACGAGAAATTATTTCACCATTTGTATCTAGAACTACAGTTATTGGTTGACCGACAATTTTGAAATAATCCCTTAGTTCAGGTGTGGAAAATCCAATTAGTAGATCTCCATTTAAATTTTCATTAACCCATTTCATTGTTGTTTCATATTCACTATGAGCTAAAGCTAATACATCATATTCACCAGATAACCTAGCCAATTCATTTTCAACGACAGGTAACTCCCGTCTACAGATACCTCAGTAATCGGCCCAAAACAATATGATAGTTTTCTTATCAGTGAGATCTTCAACCTCCATATTTTCAGATGTATTTATAAATTCAAAAGATGTATTTGTGATAATCTCTGAAGAACTTTGTACAGTTCCAACAGCACCATCTTCTAATGTATTTGCTGAGCATGCAACGAGCAACACAAGAATTAAAAAAGAAGATTTTCTCATAGTGCAATCATAATATTATTTTTATATAACCTTGCTATCCTAAACAATGTGAATATTGCACTTTTAAGCGTTGGAACAGAGATTTTACT
>Ga0181395_1000435_pt1 | contig 17626 bp, 36 predicted proteins | sample 18SPOviralmetaG_FD_130124 | JGI IMG/M metagenome (GOLD analysis project Ga0181395, IMG submission 130124) | Marine viral communities from the oligotrophic San Pedro Time Series (SPOT) site, San Pedro Channel, CA, USA - 18 SPOT_SRF_2010-12-16 | ecosystem: Environmental > Aquatic > Marine > Strait...
GTAGCTATCAGGCCATCGCTATCAAAAGTAGAAGGTATGGGTGGCTCGTCATATGAACTGGATGATGTAAAATCTATCTCAGTTAATGTTTCAAAAATAATACTATCATCAATACTAGATTTAACAATTGTGCCTTTTGGTACAACCTCTGTTGCTGAACTTAGTGATCCAAAATCAGGATGTATATTATTAGGGTCAGATGTTACAGCATTTATTGTTTGAGAAAAAGTTAAGTCTACAATAGCAGGTTTAGTTGCTGTGGTCTTGTATCCAAATGCTTTAGCTAGTTGTATTATGTTGGACTTTTCTTGAGCTAGGGGTAATAACATTTCTCTAAATTGTTTGTCCACATAAAAATTTAACACGTCACCTACGTATGCTGACATTTCCATTAACATCATTCCTGGAGACGTTTCGTTAAAGTCTTTATATGTTTCCGGGTAGTATGTTTTACTGTAATCAATTAATGCATTACGTAATGATACAAAATCTTTGTTAAGATAATTCACTACCTTTGTATTTTTAGATTTATTATTATAAGCCATTAGTCTATTCTCACTGTTATACTATCTAAAGAATTTGGAACCTGTTGTATACTAAAATCTACTTTAATTTGTATAGTATTGGATGTAGTAGTATCTTCAGAAACTACAATATTTTCTACGGTTACAAAAGGTAACCACAATTTTATTGTATCACGGATATCATTTTGTATTTCAAAAATAACTTCTGGTGTTATCTGCTCAAACAAAAACTGTCTTAAATTAAGACCAATTAATGGTTGAAATACTCTTTCACCCCTATTAGTAAGTAGTAGATTCCTTATATTATTCTTTACAGCTTCTACAGTTGTTTTAGTACTTGCAAAGTATCCACCACTACTTACATCTCTTCTCAATGGAAGATCTAATCCTATACTAATATTAGTATCTCTATCTTCAACAAATGAACCAGTTACGTGTGTATCTATTCTAGCCATTACGCGTCTACCACATCATCTATACTCAATGTTACGGTGGATACTGAACCAAGATTCTCATCATCTACCTCAGTACCACCAATATAAGCATAACCTTTTGTTTCTAAACCCTTGTCTTTTTTCATATCAATATCTTCCGTCTTGGCTCCTTTTACTGATGATACTGCAGCCGCTGCTTTTACTGCACCCTCCACTTTACCAAAAGCCTTGCCAAACGCTCCTCCTGTTGCAAGATCAAAAGCGGGTTTTAATTTTTTAAAGAAATCAAATATTGGTGCATATGGTCCCAACAGTGTTGATGGTTTAACATTAGTATCAATACCACCATTCTTTAATTTGTCTAACTCTACTACAGCTTTCAGTTCCTGTACCTTAAATGGTTGCTTAGTTATAAATTTAACAATTGCTTCACTCATCTCATTACCCATAGTATCAATCTTTGTTCGATCAACTCCAGGCTTAACGTCAAACGACTTTGCTACAGCATCTGCTAATTCTTTACTAAGACTCATTAGAACCTTTTTACTAACTCGCTGTAATTTTTATTTAATGCTTTCTTCAACCCATCTGGTAGAGCATCAGCATTTGTATTTGTTTTTGCTGCTGTATCAGCTACAATATCAACAGGAGCTGTACTACCCATATCAGAATACTGATGATTCAGTATCTCACCCATACGACTCGAGTCATAAGGTTTATCAGCTTCAGCTGCTGGTTGTGGAGCACCAGGTGCTGCTGCACCCATATTTTTCCATTCATTACTCTGTGCTGTTTCTTGCAGAGCATCCATGATAGAATTACCACTAGGCTTTACTTCTTCCTTAACTGGTTGTTCTATTGCTTGTGATAAACTAGGTGTTGGATTTTTGATATCTGAAAGTAAATTATGTTTACGTACAGCTTCATTGACTGCGGTCTTAACTTCCTTCTTAACTACCAATTCAATTAGTTTTACTAACTGGTCTTTATTAACTTTCATAACTGTTATCCTTCGTTATTCTTTACAAAAATATTAGAACTCAAAATCTTACTTAACCTATTCTGAATGTTAGCCACTTTAGGTCCCAACGGTCCTGCTACTGTGGGTGTAGGTGGTTCCGTACTACCAGGAGCTGGGTTGATAGGAGCTGGTGCTAGCACCATTACTGGCTGTGGTGCTGGTGCCGATGTTCCTATTGTACTTAACAAAGCTAATAATTCAGATAGTATTTCAAATAATTCTATTCCTAACACAACCGGTTGCCCATTATCTTGAGCTTCTTTTCCTAAATAAATATCTTGAGAATCAATAACTACGTCTTTTGGTGTAGATAAATTTATATTTAGTAAAGAATTTATATCAACAGTTGTGGATGAACTCATCAATATATTATCTGAAGCTGAGTTAAAAATAATTCTATCAGAACCAATATAAATTTGTGGCTCTATATAGTCATAATCTATATTTGTTTTCTTATCATTATCATCAGTGTCAACACTAAACTTTAAAGGTTCCTGTGTTTCATCTGATACCAAGCCTATATGGTCTTCTAACTTACCAACATCAGTAAGTGCTATCATTCCATTTGTGTTAAAAAAGTTTTCATATACGGAAGAATTGCCATTTGATAATATTGTATAAGGACCAGTGGCACGTGAACCTAAACGTAATGAATTACCCATACGACCTTCTAAAATCATATCCCCAAGCTGTGATTGTGTACTTTCGTATGTACTACCTTTAGGATAATCTAACAACTGATTACTTAACTTACCACTGTGTCCTAAATCAGTAAATGGTACGTCCCATCTATATCCACCGTTTGTATTATCTTCTACCAGTTCAACTGATTTATCAACTGGTGATGGATCATTAGAAGTGCTTGGGTTGAACTGAGGATTATTGTATGAATTTAACGGACCTATGTAATAATCAGTATTATCAAAGTTACATAACAAGACCGTATCTCCTTCCTGAGGCTGGTCGACCTGACCTCTTAATAATGGTATGGCTGTTATAGTATCCTCTGACAGAGCTGTGGTATCGTCGAGCGATTGAACGGCTTCTATTTGATTTACTAAATCCTTTCTGTAGGAATTATGTACTATACTTTTTACTCTTGCACGTTCAAATTCAATATAGACTGTTTGTTGATCTCTTGTCTGACTATCATAACCTGTTTGCTCGGACCTGGATGTATTATCCTGAGCTATTGTGACCAATTTACCCATTAGGTATATCCTTTATATTCTCAATCTTTTTTTCTAATGGTTTCGTGTCACTGACCTTTTGTAAATCATCAGCTACGTTTTGTAGATTAGATAATAAGTCTTCCTTCTCGCTTTCTGATAGTAATGAAAATTCATCACTCTCTCCTGAAGATTTACTCATTATACGCTGAACAACTCCAGCTAGTTTTACTAAATGCTCATCATTTTTAATTGCCACATCCATCAACTCTTTTATGACAGGCATGATCATTACAACATCTTCCACAGTATTGATATAACTGTGAGCCTCTTGTATGAGCAGGTCTATTTGTGTTTTTTTAAGTTTACTATTTGTATAAATGTCTTTACTTAAATCAGCAAAAGACTTATCTCCAAATAATTTATAATCATCTGACATAGGTACACCTCTGGTTTTATGTACCTATAAATATGTCCGTTAGAAAAATATTGGTGGTAACGTAGTATTCTTCTTAAATACAGTTCCCTTTTTATAGAACTCGTTAAGTATATTCCTATAATGTTTCTTCATCACATTAGTTACTGATGTTATTTTAGATGTATCTACATCAGTCATCTCTCTAATTAGAATGTAAAGAGCTTTTTTATTGAAGTTTTCTATCTCTTTTCTTCGTTTTAATAACTCAATAATTGCATAGGCGATATCAATATCTCTCTTACGTTTGAATATGCTATCTATATTAGATTCAAAATATGTTATTATCTCCTTTAATAAGTCTTCCACATATTCGTCATTACTTGGATCAACGGTGTGTTTATTAAGTACACTGAGATCATCATGACTCTTAAATTTTTTATAATTAGAATTATTATTTAATATTAGATAATTTTTTGCTACTACACTAAAATAACTAAATGCTTTTGAACCTTTAGTGTGATCATACTTATGCATATTCATTACCAAAAACGTTACTACTTCCATTTTAACATCTTCAAAGGGAACGTCAAAATAACTAAATTTAAATGTATTAATGATCGACTCGGATAACTTTTCAAATGCATATCGGATACCATCATCATATATTTTAGATCGAGTAGCTGCATCTTCTGTTGAGTTGTATAAGATAACTGCATCTTCTACATCTTGATCAAAATACATTCTTTTATTTTTCTTTGGTAATTTTTTAATCTTATCTATCTTATCTTTATCTTTATCTTTACTTGGCATTGCCATCCTCCTCTTTGTCAAATAAACCACTTAATATATTAGACATATTCTTCACTGCTTCCCAAAAGAATCCTACCTCATCATCACTTCTGAAAGTTCCTTTGTTATCAATTATATCCATCTGAGCTTTTATGTAATCTATTATTCCTACTAATTCTGTAAATATTTGTTCATATACGTTTATTCTACGTAACGCGTAAAATATAATCATACCTTCAAAAACAATAACTAAACTTAATAAAATTACTACACCATAGTCAACTAAAAACATTCCTAATCCTCAAACAATTCATTAAAGGATTTTTTTAGATTTGCTATCTCCGGATCTGGTTTTACAGGAGCATTTTTCTCTTGAACGTAATGTTGCTTTTCTGCAACCGTTGACATCCAATCAGCCCAATGAACTATGTAATGTAATACATTGTCTGAATCTGAAGCTCTTTTGTAATAACCTACATTACCATCATCAAACATTCCATCCGACAACTTAATTGCTTTCCACACTTGATCTGATATTGTGATTCCATATGATTGTAATGTATACAATGCTCTGTCAGTAACTGACATGTAATCCATCTTATCGTTATGTTTGAAATATTCACCTAACTTATCTTGGTGCCAAGTAGAACCCTGCTTAGTGTAATAAGGTTCATCAAGAGTACCTAACTTACCCCAATCATGAAATATGGCTGCTAGAAATATTTCCTCATCAGTAGCATTTACTTCTACTCCTCGAGTTTGTAATAAGTCTCTAACCATAAATGCTGTATCCTGTACTCTCAGAGTATGATCAATAAAACCACCAACAAAGCAGTTGTGGTAATTCAATCGACCGGATGCTGGAGCACTCATTATTCGCTCTGCAAAGTCTTCTAACATTTTGTTTATAGCAGTAACGTTATCTTGATCTGTTACTTTAGTACTGACCAAATCTCTTAACTGTTCATACTGCTCTACTATTTTATCTACTGAAACTGTTTTCATTATAACCTTATCCTTTTAATTAAAACAAAAGGGCTGCCATTTTTACGTTTTTAATTGATTGAGAACTAAAAATTAACAGCCCTTGTATTGTTACTTTGGTTTCCCAAACTTCTCTGCTGCGGTAACACCTAGACCAACTACAGTGATGTACATAAACATCTCCAATAGTTTATCTTTAACTTCGTATGGGAAGAAGGTATCAGCACCCCAGCTAGCCATTAGCATTACAAAAGCCATAAACCCTATAAAGCGTTTACTTGATACTTTTGCCTCACTTGATAGCATATTCATGAAAAAGTTCATAGTTATCTCCTTATCCTAATGTTAGTTTATACAACTTAACGTTTTCATATTTGTACGGTTTAACGTTATGTGATTCTAGTATATCAACCACATTACGAAATTTTGGATTCATAGTGTCACGTACTCGATATATACCGTCTTTACTATCAGTACCCTGTAATACCACGTAGTCTCCATAAGTAAATTCTCCACCCCAACGTTTTAATAGGTTTCTAGATAATGCTACGTATCTATACTTACTAGCTTGAGGTATGTGAAGCTTTGTACCATCTGCTGTAATATCTGGATCAGAATCACATTCTATTGTATTGGGTCTATACATTGTAACATCAACTACAGTAGCTAAATCGACTCTAGCCTTTTCTTTAAGTTGCAACTTGCAAGTTACTAACTCTGTTTGCAGATTAGTTATTTCTAACATATACATCTCTCTATAAGATGACATAAAAGATGTACTAATGAATCCTACTATTGTAGTAGTAACTATAGTAACGGTCGTAACTATATATGCTATTTGTTTAATGTTCATTTCTTACCCTCATTTGTTAGTTAAATATAATCACAAAACTCTATACAAGGCAACAGTTATTTTAATCAAAGTCGGAATAATTTTTCCAGGCGTCGTCAGAATCAATTTCCATGTCTTCTATAATTTTTTGTATAGAATCAAGAGCTTGTTTGACTAGATGTATGTTTTCAGTATCTATAGCTTCTTCTAATAAAAGAACTATATCCTGAAGAGATGTTGTATCGTGAATTAGCTTTCTCCAATTTCGTTTACAAACAAAACCTTTTGCTCGGTCAACTCTCTCAAAAGCTCTTCGGCTTCTTTAGGATTTTCTCGAAAGTATTCACTTATTATATATTTAGTAACTGAATTTTTACCACTTTTAATGTCTTGTATTTCTTTAAATTCATACATACCAGCATCTTCAGCAACCATCAAATCTACAACTGACACTATATCTTGCATAGCTGCATTTAACGTAATTAACATTTGTTTTATATCAGATGTAGCTATTTCAGTATCTGTTAGCCGATCTAACATATGTATTAGTATTTCTGTTGTTTTAGATTTGTCCATCATTTGTCTCCATCTTATGAATAAGTAGTTAGGTGTTTCCTATTACAGCTTATAATCCTGAATCTCTAAACTATCTCTTTTTTCCCATGGATATACAATCCATTTATTATTCTTATCCTCAATCCAAAATTCAGGTTCAATCAATGATTCTTTATTATAATGCAATGTGGCTATTTCAGCAGAATTAAATACTTCAGCTTTTAGTTTGGATAGTGTCTCACCGGAATCTGAAATATCATCTACTATCAAAAATTTACGTCCATACATTTCTTGCAGTCTATCTACATAAGGAATGTCTAATCTAAGACTTAACATAACACCAATAATCACACCACCTCTGGGTATACCGTAAATGCCTTTGTATATTTCACTAGGTAACTTATCTTGCATAGCTGCTTTGGTTCTGATATCAGTTTGTAGTCTATCCACCAGGTGATCTAATTCTTCCCAACTAAGATGCTGTTTCATAAAGATACCTCTATTCCAATTTTACCTTTATAGAATTCTTTACCTTGAAGTTTAGATATTTCACCTACATTATACAACCTAAGTTTTTCTGTAAGTTGGTACGATACTTTGAATTTATCTTCAAATTCAAATACATCTCTACCATCTTCTTCACTTGGTGGAAAGTAACCATCAAAAGAAACATCGACTTCTATTTTATCATTGTAATACTTTTTCTTTTTAGACATACCAAAAGATACGAATGTTACAAAGTTTTGACTAAATACATTTTCATCTGTGTTACGACTTGTAAAGCCAATTGATATACTTTTGAAACTTCTTCTCGCATCAATTTTGAGATACCTTACACCTTGACTTTGTTTGTCCATATACTCAGGTTTAAAGTATATACCATTATCAAACTTTGCCCAAAATAAATCATCTATATAGAACTCGCCAAGTTCTCTTTCCCATTGACGATTAGCATATACTGCATCATTATTAATTCCAACACTAACTTCATAGTCATCAGGATTTGGTTGCACATTCGGTGTTCTCATTGCAAATGAACCAAATAAAGTTAGTCCTGTAAGTAATGTGTTTAAAAACATATTATTCTCCTAATTATTTATATACTAAGTTACGAACTTTCATATTTATAGACAACAACTATTTGGAAAAATATAATGGCAAGATATTCGAGTACAACCAAACGTACAAAAAGTGTAAGCATTCAAGACCAGCAACAAGCTATTAACAGATATCGGGATGGTAAAGGACCTAACCCTACTGATAATCCAGATGTGTCACGAAGTACTACTGTCGCATCAAATATTCCTGAAGTGAAACCAGCTGGTAGATCTGATAGCCGTAGCACGTTGTCCCCATTACCACAAACCAGTCCTTATAGTACCAACTCATCTATTGTAAATTCTCCGCTTCCTGAAACTCCGTCATACCAATCTAGTGCTCGTGTTACACCTAGAGATAGAGATAAAGATTTAATTCAAGAAAAAAGAAAAGCTGTCCTAGCTCCTTCAAGGAAAAAAATACAAGGCAGAGAAAAAGTTAGAAAAGAATTAGCAGATAAAAGAACTATAACAAAACAACTTCTAGCAGATGAACTAAACAAGCAAATAGATCTAACGTTAGATATTCAACCACCAAATAATAATAATCCAGTAATAAGATCTAATCAGTATACTAAAGGTGCTGAATATGTATCTGCTATTGGTAAGGATTATATTGGATTCTATAACGAATTAGAAGATGGTACTACGCTAATGGGTAGAGGACGACTTGGTGATATTCCTACAATTAAACCTGAACGGTTAGTGTATCCATTATCAGAAGTACTCCCGGAGTTAGTACAGGATGCTGTAGAAAAAGAAGAAGCTGCTAACAGAAACCCGGACTTTGGCTTGACTATCCCATCCGGACATCCTTTAGGAGTAGGAGCGACACATCTATCGAGCGGTCGTCAGTATTATAATTGTCCTCCTGATGTTCCTGTAACACATCCTATAGTTGAACGTTGTATTAGGATAGACAGAAAAGTTACTAACGAATTATTGAAATGATTTCGGAAGGGATTTGATTAATCGTTCTACGTAGTAATTGGACTGATACTTCATGTTTGTATCCTGCTCTATTTGATGCAGTCGTGATACCCCAACCTTTAGATAACAAATATAATGTATAAGATATAGCCTCTCGTTGAATATTTGAGAATTGTTTATTCTTACCTCTAAACAAATATGAGTCTGGTACTAGACTCATTATAATATCAATCTTGTTTATCTGAGTAGTAATCATCTATATCATCTTCTATTTGCTTTTGCCAATTCTTATTGTCATCGTTATGGCTTCTACGTTTGTCCTTATGAGGTTGTTCAGGTTTGTATATTGATCTGGGCTTACGTATCTTACGTATTTGATCATTAAAACTTTTTTGCTTTTGCTTTTTCATTTTATTAGCAGTTCGAACTTCTTTCTTTTACCTGCCTTGATATGTTTACAATCTAAACCTCTCTTACGAGCTCTAAACATATAATGAGGACAACTACAGCTCCACTCTCTTCGCTGATTATTATACTGTGTATTATAATCTTTCCCGGGAGTAGGATAGCTTTCTATCCCATCGTCAATAACAGTTCCGTCAAACACTTCTATAACTTTTTCTAATAATTGTTGCTCAGTCATTTACTCACTCTCCATTTGATACATATAAGCTGGTCCTGTCCAAGCATTCCATTTATCATATGATTCATCAAAGATACTTCCTCGTACATGCTTTGCTGGTTGTTTACGAGTAGCTGATTTAAACACATCACCTAACTTATAATCTATACCTTTATGATTTCCATTTGATTTAGCTACAAAAGCCATTGTTGAATTTTGAAATACAATTCTATCAAACTTACGACCTGAATGAACAACTGCTGGTTTAACTTCCTTTAAAAGATATTCAGACTTTGTCCACTTCATATAATTAGTAAGATAATGATCTAAGTATCTATCAAGATGTTGTCTATACATTTGAATATTATTCATTACTTCCACTCCTGAGTATGTATATGATCATCTATCCAACTTTCCAACTCATCATCGGACATGTCATTTAACATATCACTAACAGTATCAAAACTGCGGTCATTGATTTCAAACTCAACTTGCTTTTTCCAATCCACATTTACCGTTGTTCCATCATGCTCTATTTCACCCATAGGCATATCTCTATCAAGATTGATATCAGTTGAATATTCTTCTATTGTATTATTTTTTGAACTCATTATTAACTCCTTATTTAACATGCTCTACTATACGCTAAAACTAAACACGAGGCAACAGTTTTCTTACTTTTTTTGGTAACACATAATAACTTGTTAGCTTGTTGATAACCAAGCTCTTTGTAACTAAACTGATCTTATCGGTAGTATATAAACCATTAACAAAGTCTACCGCTTTATCATAACCTTCCATGTCAAATGTATCATAAGCACTTTGTGTTACTTCGGATGCATTAATGTGAGATATTTGTTCTGACCACAACACAGTTGGTCTTGGTTTAGGTTTAACTGTCTTTGCCTCTTGATATTTTTTTAACCATATGTCCCAACTATTACTAGCCTGATCACCATATGCTTTTTTATTCTTCTTAGATGATCTACGATCTAATCTGGCTAGGTCATCTGCCTGTTTATCATTTCGAATGGGTTGGACAAATGCTCCTGTCTTATGAGGATATACTACATGAGCTGAATATTTACTTTCAGTGGAACAATCTAAACATGTATCTAAATTGAGTTCTATTCTTTCGTTGGGAAGTGCTGTATCACAAGTTGAACAATTCATATTATCTCCTAATAACATGAACTATATTACAACTTTATAACATATGAGACAACTATTTTTTTGTTATTTTATTAGAAGCATAATCCTGTAACACGTCGGGATAGAAAGCGTGAATGATTAATGCTATACCTGCTCGTATGGCTATATTAAAATGTGCGATATATGAGATGTTTTGTTCTTTAAGATGCTTGAACATTATTTGGTTTTGACACCAACCATTATAACTTTACCTTTGCCTCTACCATTTTCAATAGCATTTTGTAAATCTTTTCCTTTGAATGATAAAGTTATTTCTAAATTTTTACTTTTGATATGCAGATCGTTACCACCAAAACCTTTTAACTCAAAACTACCATTACTATCAGCATATGATTTTTCGTTGAGAACATCTTCTTTTAATGGTTTACCTATCTTAGATGATGGACCTGATGACCCACCTACCGGTATCATATAGAACATATCTGCGTTGTCCATTGCAGATACAAAATCCATTATATACTTTTTATCCATAGCATATATTGTTCGCTTGGGTGCACCTTTCATTTCATGAGGTTTGATAGGTATACGAAGCTTCTTCAACAACTTCTGTACCTTCTTTCTATCCTTTGTTGCAACTGCAGGTATCTGTAGTTGTGATAAAGATATTTCTTGTAATGGAAAGAAGTCTTTTAGTTTCATTTTATCTACGAAATGGTTTTATACATCTGTTTAAATAGTTTCATAAAATTGTCGTAACTTTTTAAAGTCTTTACTACGGTTCTTTTCTCTGCACTATCAAGGTCCTTGGCAACGTCTTGACCAAAGCCACGTAAATCTTTACTTAACTTTTCCATATTATCTGCTATGTAATCAAGACCGTAGTCTATATCATGTCCCGGGAGCTTTTCGTTTAACTGCTTTGGGACAAAATCTCTAAATGACTCATTCTTCATATTATCTTCCTTTATACCATTTCTCTAAATCTTTCATGGCAGCTTTAACATCAAACTTATTACCTTTCCAGTTCTTCTTAATCGCATCAGCATATGCTGCTTTCAACCCTGGTGAATTAAAATCAGATAGTCCTATGTCTATTGCTTTGAGTGAACTGTCAATAGATAACATTGATTTGACCAATCGACGCTTCTCTCTTTTAGCAGCTGCTGCATCATCATCTGCAATTGATTCTGTGTATAATTGCTTTAAGGTGATCATTAGAATACGCTCATGATTATATCATGATTACTAAACTTCTTTTTAGATGATGCAAATAATATCTTGTCTAATTTATTTCTAGCAGGGATAGTTTCATTAGCTTGTTTTAACAAATCTTCTACATACATCAAACCTTCATATGCTTTGATTAATCTCTTTTCACCTATCTGTCTTGCAAGTTCTGCTCGAGCTCTAGTATGACTATTTCTGTCTGTGAGCATTCGAATAGATTCAATATAGGCACTACCCAAATCTTTCTTTTCGTTAATAGACTTCTTACCTTCATTATACTTTCTAGCTATAGATGCTAATGTAGGAAGAGGTTCTCCAAACTTTCTATCATCGTATCCAGGTACACCTTCTTTTAATATCTTTTTAATTTTACTCATTATTTCTTTCCTATTGAGCCTTGACCAAATCCAGGCAACTTTGCAAAGTGTTTCATAAATGCTTTTGATTGAGCTAACGTTTTTAGCTTAAGTGTATCTTTACCTTGCTTCATATTCACTACACCAATCTTTTCCATCTTGTGCCATCCACTAGGTCCACCAGCATATCTTACAATACCTTTGTTATCAACTTCAATTGGTATGGTTACCTTACTGCCATCTTTATCCTTAGTATCAATAAAAGCTCCGTACATTGCAGAATCACCACCTCTATTACCATGTTTATAAGGTGTATGTTTCATTACTCTTATATTAGCTGCTTTAAAAATTTTATTAACTTCAGAAGCTAGTCTACTATCAATGAAGTTCCAATCACTTTTAGATGGTATTCCATGTCCTGCAGAGCGAGGAGCTTCTTCTATACCTTCTGTATCTTCGCCTAGTTTAAGTTTCTTCAATCCTTTAAGGAAATCAGATAACTCTTTTCTATTCATAATCACCTTACCTTTTCTACCAAGTAACATGATACCACCATCAGGTGTTTGTTTGAATGAATGCTTTGGGGATATTCTATAATCTTCTTGAAGGCGTGTGTCAACCTCTATCTGCGCTTCTTTTATCTTGGCTAGCTCCTCGATAACAGATTCTTTAACAAGGCGCTTAAATAATTTTTTATCCATGGTTAATCCCAGTTATAAGTTTTGTCAAGATGTTTACGCAGATCGTTATGTGCCTTTAAAAGTTTTTTGACGTGTTGTTGAATCTTCTTGTCGTTGGCATAATCACTATGGCGCTTCCCGACCCACTCAAGATTCTCTATACCATCTCCTATTTGATAGAATGCTTTTCTAATATCAAGGTTGCCACCTTCGTCTATCTTAGCCGGCTTATAATCTTTAGTTGTGCTATTAAGTGATGTTAGACCTAGTACCATATCTTTTAGTTTAATTGACATGTAGTAACTCCTTAGTTATCTTCGCAGCCTTCACAACAGCCACATTTGTTACAAGAGCCTTCACACAAGTGTTCACAGTTTTTACAATCACACATACATAGTCTCCGGTAAGGTTAAAGTTAGTCGCCAATAAATATAATCCCAAATTAGTTTTCATTGATTATAATATATACGTTCACCGGATTGTACTATTTGCTTATACCACTCTCCCTCGACATCATGCCATACATACGGGTCAGCGGTATTCTCAAACCACTTGTATTGTGAATAATATTTGTAATCTTTACGAAGTAGGTTAGCTCTATGTGATGAATGGAATTCTTCTCTACCTAACCAAGTAGGCATTACTATCCATTCGTTTATATCATACAACTCCATAGTATTGTTATATCCTCTACTAATCCATTCTTCTATCATAACATTAGTATAAAGTTTGAGAGCGGGTACATATCGTTTCCACATAACGCTACATGGATGATGAACCCATCCTTTGTACGGTTTACCATCTTTACGAGGGTTACCTTCTATAGCATTAACAATTTGTACAGCTTCGACTCTTTGCTTTCCAAGTCGTTTGTAATCTAGTGCCTTAGCTGATTCTTTAAAGTCTTTGTATGGTAAAAATGTTTGCATTAGTATTCGGGCCTCCTTCCAAAGTTATTTTTATCAAACCGTTTCTTAAGATGTCTTCCATACCACCAAAGGAAGTATAGTTTTTTAAGTTTTCCATATATCCTACTAAGCATTATGTAAGTAATATATGTTTGTGGAGCTGACAGGGTTCGAACCTGCGACCTTCGCAGTGCAAGTGCGACGCTCTCCCAACTGAGCTACAGCCCCATGAGTTGGCCGCCCCTGGTTAGTATTGCCGGTGCGTTTGCATGCATTGGGTACTTGTGAGGGGCTGGCCAAATCTAAAAGTCTCCTGGTGCTACTTGTAAGCACGTAAGTCCTAAGCTACGCCACATATCGACTACTTTCTGTCTATCATCGAATACGCAAAAGATATCTTCGACTGTAGCTAGAGATTCATCTAACATTTGCTTCTTGAGCTTTTCATCTGGAATAAAGTTTAATGTCTCATGCGGGCGCATAACGAGCTTATCATATGGTATTTGGAACTTAGATAGCCACTCTCGAGTCCTAGCCTCAGTTACATCTGATCGACCGCTAAAAATGAATATAACATATCCAGCCTTCTTAAAGTTCCTGGCGCATTCTATTACAGGCCAATTAGGTTGATCGAGTTTAATATTATCGGGGCTATGGAAAACTCTCCAATCCAACTTACCCTTATCATCTCTAGCTAGGTCGCGTCGATCATCTATGAGCGCTAGTGTACCGTCAAGATCAAATATGACTACTTCTTTCTTCAACTCTTTTTCCTCTTTTTATTATATGATTTAGCAGATGGCAATCCTGAATACAAACATATGTCTTCTGCTAACACGGTATTATCTTTTGTATGTTTGGGTATGTATGGACACATTAAACATCCATGTCCACAACAATATCCCCTCTCGGTTAAAAATTCTTTTGATAACAAGCGCTACCAAACTATTAATATTAACAACGCCAGCTTAACGATAGCAGATAGTATTAGTCCCAAAAACAACTCTATCAATGTAAATGGTTTATTCATGTTACATGTCCTCGTCTTCACGACCACAATGGTCTTTACACTCACTACATATATCATGGTCGTCATATACTTCAGCACCACAACAATCACTTACCTGATCGACATCATCATCTAACTCATCCCAAGTTACTACTGTATCTAAATAAGACATAAACTCTGAGACTGTATTCTCTAAGTCCCCTGGTAACGAATACTTAATTGCTTTATCCATAGTAACGCTCCTACCCATTATTGAATGCTAATTCAAAGTCTGGATTCTCTTCACAATAAGCATCAAAATCAAAATTGATATCGATACAATCATCACCACAATCGTTACACTGCAATTCCAAATCAATACCATTATCTATAGTAACAATTTCGTCACCACAACAATCACTGATTGGTTCTTTTATATTTAAACTTGAACTCATATTAACTAACTCCTTTATTATTTCTTTATTTAACATACCCTAATATACTCCTGAATATCCTAAGAGGCAACAGCTTATTTATTATTTTTTATAAGCCATTGATCTATATCTTCTATATCCTCTAAGAGGTTTTGTCTGTATAATGCCATCTGGGTATAAAGGTCCGGCATGCCTTCAGCTTTTTCTACTACCTCGCCAAACTGACTAACAGTCTCATTATCTTCTAATCTTCTCATGACAGTTTTGACACTGCTTTTTATTATTGATTCTCTATACTCAGTGTATACTTTTCTATTATCTTTCTTCATTGTATTCTCCATTTTTAACATATCCTACTATACGGTAAAATATAATGTGAGACAACAGTTAATATTAATTTATTTCTATACACACGCAGTGTGGATAAACTTCTATTAAAAAGTTCTATAGCGAAAAATTGTGAGTAATTTATATACCGGTCCGTCCACCAAACTGAGACACATCTCCAAACCGAAAAACCAAATCAAGTTGCTCTCACACTCCAAATAGCAAAACAACAGTTATTTTGGTTTTTTTGCCATTTACCAAAATTTAGTAGTTTTTAGTTTTTAGCACATGTCCAAAAAAAAGGCAACATTTTACTGTTGCCTTTTCTTCTGTTAAATAGGATGGGGAGTTCAAGTCCATCCTTTTGGAGTCATAATCATTTAGACATTATCTTCTATCTCTTCACTAGTGAATAGAGTTTCATCTTCATCAGTTGAAATGAACTTTTGTACAATTTGTTTAACAAATGTTCTTTCACTATCTACTCCTCCTGCACTATCATATTGAGGATATATAGTAACATCTGCTATATCTTTTAGTTCAAATCCATCATATGCTAATCCAGCCATTTCAACTGTAGTTCTAGTTGATATGCCACTTTCTATTCTTGGAGTGTCAGTACTAGCTTCTGTTCTAGTCATAAATGCTATCTGAGCTATATTGCTCATTAAGTCTTTATTACCATTTGGATAAAGAGTACTCAACAAATCGATCTCATCTTCTACATTTAATGTATCCATTTCAATCACAACAAACCTATCTAGCATAGCTTTGTCAAGTACTCTTGTTGCAGTATACTGAGAACCAATATTAGCTGTTGCTATAAAGGTTACTCCATTTGCTACTTTTATCTCTGTTTGTCCATCTGCTTCATCAAGTCTCAAATATCTTTGTCCATTATCTAAAACTGGCATTAAGATATTCCAAGCTTCAGGATGAGCTCTTGTTAACTCATCCAACAGTATGATAGCATTTTCAGTCTGTATAGCTTTTACAAACAGTGATTCAGAGAAATAGGTTCCTTTCTCTTTATTGTAATGTACATTTCCAATTAGTGTAGATCTTGGATCTTGTGTAGCTCCTAAATTGAAATAAAAATCTGGACGTTCTAATGACTTGACTAATGACTTAGCTGCTAATGTTTTACCACATCCAGCTGGTCCTGTCATCATTATGTTTTTTCCTCTTACTGCACTTCTAACTAGATACTTCCATTTCATCTCATTCATCTTCAACAAATCTGGTTTAAGACTATAGCTACTGTTGATGTAATCTATTACTTCTTGCTGTTCACTTGGAACATCATTTTCAGTAGTAGTTGGAATGATATTACTGTCAGGAGCATTAAATGCTTTTTCTGATATTTGACTAAACTGCCAATCTTTTCCACTGCTATACATAGCATAATCAGTTTTGGCTATAGCCTCAAAATATAAAACTTTTAATTTTACATTACTGTTAGCACTATTAGTACTATTGACATTAGATGTAATGCCATCTTTAGAAACTTTCTGTTTTAAGTGATATGGAAAGTTAGTCCAATTGTTGCCTTTACTATCAATTACAGTAAAGTTCTTTTCAACTCTTTCTCCATAAGTTGCTTCTGAATATGCAACTTCTATTTTTGCTTTTTTAATTACTTGTGAACTCATTATTAAACTCCTTTTTTAACATGCTCTAATATAGCCCCATAATAGCATATGGGGCAACAGTTATTTCAAATTAATTAAGCAGGCCTAATCATTGACATTGGAACGTTGTATAACCTTCCAGCCATATCAACAACACATCTAGACTTATTAACTTTATTAATAGTACCAGGTGACTGTTTAGTCTTTTGAACTATCATTACATTCTGACCTACAAATAACTGAGACTTAGCAGTCAAAGTTTTAAGATCACTGATATGTACAGACAATTTATTCAAATCCTCAAGACTAAGATCCATTGATTCTCTAAAAATTTCTTCTACTGTTAGCATATTGAACTCCTTTTTATTATTATTAACTCATTTAACATGCCCTACTATACAAAGAAATACAACATGAGACAACAGCCAATTGTAAATAAATGCAATTATTTTCATGGATCCTGGATATTACAGTTAGCAATATGTAGGATCTAAACTAGGATCCGACTATATAGTACAAGCAAACTGTAGGATCCATTCTAGGATCCA
>Ga0181395_1000440_pt1 | contig 17553 bp, 9 predicted proteins | sample 18SPOviralmetaG_FD_130124 | JGI IMG/M metagenome (GOLD analysis project Ga0181395, IMG submission 130124) | Marine viral communities from the oligotrophic San Pedro Time Series (SPOT) site, San Pedro Channel, CA, USA - 18 SPOT_SRF_2010-12-16 | ecosystem: Environmental > Aquatic > Marine > Strait...
ATCGGTTCCCACATCTCAGGGGCAAACTCCTCCGAAAGTCTTTATTCAAGCTGTTCGTCTGGCAGTCCCTGATTTCTGAAGTCTTCAATTATTGATTGCACCTCAGACTGAAGCGAGCTAAATCCTGAACGTAGTGGCATAGTGCAAATATAAGTTAGCGGATGGTTTCGTAAACCGTTTCGCCAGTCTTGAAGTCAACGTATGGTCTGCGGCCTTCGTCAAGCTCTTGCATTACCTCCTGAAAGCGCTTTGGGTCTTTTCTCATCCACTCTTTCCACCAATAGGCGTCATCTCCAAAAACTTGTTTAAGCTTAAGATCAAGAGAGTACTCTCTCATGGGCTCCATGTCCCCTGGAAACTGCTTATTGTAGTCGATGATGGTATCCGCTGGCTCTCCAGGAAGTAGCCCAGAGTCTTCAACCTGAACGTTAGGAAGGGCGGCCTGCTGAGCAATAATCTCTGACTTGTCTTCCTTGTACATGTTGAACATGTGCTCTCTTCCAGCTCTTACAGCGTCATCGGCCTTAGGATCAACCTTTTTTCCAACCTCTTGGAAGAAGTTGGGTTGAATTTCTTTTGGAATCAACTGGTACTCAACGCTTTCTGTCTCTGGAGCTTCTGTCAACCCCGATGCCATTTCAATCTCTGTAAGTTCTCCAGGTACCATGGTGACGACCTTTGCAAGCATGTTTCCGTCCCTGTCTAGAGCAACTGCCCGAACCTCCGAGTCAGACCCAGCCTTAAACTCCGTTGCAGGAATTTCAACCATTCTGTTGATGTTGTCAAACTGATCTGGAGAGTATGCTGGGAAAACACCTGGGAAGAATGTATCTGCAGTCTTCTGGAGAACAGACTTTTCATTCTCGTAAGCCTGATTGATCTTCTTTCTTTCTTCTGGGTTTTCCTTTTCAAAGAGCTCGAACTTAATTCTGCTATCAGCCTCTGAAGGAGAGACTCCAGAGCCACCCATTGAGCGGTCTTTCTTTTGGCTTTCGTCAAGTCTTCCCGTAAACTCAGAAATTAACATATCGCGCCCAGCATCAACCATTTCTTGAACCTTTCTAGACATGGGTGTGTCCGAAAAGATCAGCTGTGATGCGTCTTCGTTGGATGTGATTCCGTAGGTCTCAACAGGCTTTTTTCTAAACATGCCCTTTGCAGCATCAAACTGCTTCCCCTCAGAGATGTAAAATGATCCAAGCTGATTGAATACGTCTCTTCTGAACTTTTCATTAGTCAGAATCTCATCATTGTACCACTGACCCACCTCTCTAGCACCGCCTCCCTTTCCAACCTTTTGTGTAAGCTGAGTTGAAGCGGCGTAGTCCTGTATGCTGTTAAAGTTGATGTCAGAAAACTCTGGCAAAAAGGAGTTTCTGCCCTCGTCACTTGCCAAGTAGTCGTTAACTGGAATTTCCACGTTGCTGCTTGGATTGCTCGGATCTCCAACTGTTAGAATCCACTCAAACTTTTCGTTGTATCTGCCTCCCAAAACCTGCTGATTGGGTGACTTGCCCTTGTTCTTGGTGTTGAATCGGTAAATGAGGTTCTTTTGAGCCCCCTCTATGTCCTGAAGGCCTCCGTCCATTCCCTTTATTATCAAGTCAGCGTCGTCATAAGGGTTGTCTCCAGCGATTGTGGCGTTCATAGCTTTGGTGACGCCCCAAAACGTTGGGTCGGTTTCTTTAGAGGATGTTGGGTTTCCAACAGAAGCTTCGTATGTGGCCTTGTATCCCTCTGCATTTCTACCAAGCCCTACGAGCATGTTGGTGTACTCAAGCTCTCCAATATCGCCTGCCATCCATGCGTTTCCGATTGCAACTCTCTGTTGATCAAGCATTTCGGATTGCCAGTCCCACATTCCATCCGCATCAAAATCTCTTGCGTCGTCTGCAATTTGAGATCTAATTTCAGCCTTTCTTTCTATTTCGGCCTGATTTCTCTGAGCCTTAAGTTTTGCTCTAGCGTTCAAAGACTGAGAAATGCTTTGCATTGCTCGGCTTCTGGAAGCATCCATCTGATCAGAGATGCCCTGCGAAAACCTAGTATATTGTGATAAGTAGTTAGGCATTATGCTTGAAATCTTTCTTGTCCCAGCAAGTTACGCATATATGCGGCCAAAGCAGCTTCAGCTCTTTTAATTTCCTCAGGACTTGTTTTGTTTTTTCTTCCTTTGCCAGCATATCCCATGGAACCAGTGGGATCGGTAGCCTTTGTGAGATCCTCTATGTTTCCTGAGTCTTCGTCGTTAAACACAAGCTCGCCACCAGTTGTAACAACCTGAGGCGGTACAACCTGCATGAGCTCATCAAAGCTATTGACACCACCCTGGTCCATAACCTTCTTTAGGTCTTCTTGATCAAGAAGTACTTGATCGTTTCCTGTTTCTGGTTTGCTAGGGTCTCCGTGGTTGAACTCGCCCTGAGTCATGGCGGCTGCGCCCCCGCTTTCCATTGCAAATCCGCCGCCCAACCTTGCCCCAAGCTCAAGAAGTTTCAATCCTCTTTCAGCTACATCGCTTGGAGCGCTTGTGGTTCCAGTGGTATCGTTAGATGAGTCCCCGCCTTCACCCTTTTCTTTGTCATCGTCCTCATTTTCTGTGTTGCCCCCTTTAGTCCCCATCCCGCTAAGAGCGGCTAAAATATCTTCTTTAGGCATGGCAGTCATTTTTGACACCTTGTTGGAGAAGTTCTGCATGTCTTCGACATACTGATTAGCCTGTGAGCCTGGAATCTTTGTTCCTTGATCCGCCAGAGCAGTACCGACTTGAACCCCCATTCCGACAGTGTCGTTAATCATCCCGCTAGTTCTCGCGGCAGAAGTAACGTCTGCCTGAAGCGGCATAACAGTTGCTTGATAATCAACACCGTACATGGCCTCGTATTGATCGTTAATTCTGTCCGTAATGTTTGTGTACTGATCAGTTAGAAATTGATTTCTAGCCGACATGTAATCCGACTCCGCCTTAAGTTTGTTTGCAGCATTTGTCTTGTTTACATCCTGTTCCATTTGAGTCGCAAACTGCAAAGCCTTTTGATCGTCCTGAGCAAGTTCTGTAGCTCGCTGCTTGTCGTTCATTCTAAACTTTTCTACAGCTTTTTGTCCGACAAATTGCTTGAGCCTGGGGTCAGAACCAGCTTGTGCCAGCTGAGTAGAAAGAGCCAAAGTGTTTGCCTCATTAAAGTTTTTGTAGGCTTCGTCACTGACAGCCTCGTCGACGGCATCCAAGGCGCTGGAGCTTGTTTTGACTAACTCGGGCCTTACCTTGGCTATAGGTACGGGCATATCTCCCGATTTAATCTGCTCAAGCTCGTCGAGCATATCATCAACACGTCCTTGTCTGTCTCGGTTTTGATCTTTTAATGCGTTAGCAGCTTCACGGGCAAGCTCTTGCTCTCTCTTATTCGTTACGTGGTTGCCCACAAACATGGAGCCCAGCGCTACTACACCTAGTACTATTAGTGGCATAATTCTTTTTTTTACAAATTTACTTCTTTTTCTTTTGTCTTACGGCTTTTGACATAGACTTGTTCCTTGAGTTAAAGCCAACCTCAACTGAAAACAGATCAGAGCTTGGAGATCCCGAGGGTGAAGACATTTCAATTTCTATGTTTCTTCCAATAAGCGGTTCTTTTGAGTTGGTATACATTGAGTATATCTGCTTGGCGCTACCCACGTTTGCTTGTTGAGACTCCCAAATCACCAAATCAGCTTCCTCAGCATAAATGCCCGATGTCGAATCGCTGCCAAGCGCACTTATAATTCCTAGAACCTCATCGACAGGTACTCCATCCCCGTACTGCTCTAAAAGCAAAAGAAGATCAGCTTGAGTAACGAGCCCGTCTTGGTTTAGGTCGTATGCGCTTGACCCAGGCTCAAAGGCTAATGAGTTTACGTAGGCTTCATACGCATCTGGATTCCAGGTCGCGAAGTAATACGAAATAAGCGGAAGTGCAGTAAGACTAAATATCGCGGCCTTAAACGCATCTGCCGTCGGCCCCACCGATTCTTGACCTATTTGATTGATTGGCACAAAATCGAAGTTTTGTAGTCCAGAACTGATAACAGTAAAATTAGAGTCTGCCAAACCGCCGATGGCTTGAAGGGCTTGCGGGGGAAGAAAACTCATCTTAACTATTACCTCGGTTGTATTAGAGTATGCAAGTTTAGAAATGTCAGATATTCTATACGTAGGCAGAAAAGAAGAAGAAATGTTCCTTGGGTCTTGACCAAGCGGAACAAGGTCCCCGCTTTCAGACTGTTCATAAAGAAGTGAGTTCGAACCTATAGGAATAGGAGACTTAAACATAGGGTGCGAAGAAGGAAAGAACATTTTTATGCTTGTTTCTCCATCAAAGCTCTTTAGTTCAGGCATCCTAGAGTCCCAGTTACCCCTGTATGCGTTCCTTGGGAAGGAAGAAAAGGTGCATGGACGACCAGACCCCAGCGCCTTAGTTGGAGTAACGCTTACCCCGTCTATAAGCCCATAAAGCCTATCGTTGTATCTCTTAAATTTAGACTTGTCAATTACTAACGTTTCATTGCCAGACTTAAGAGACACGCTCCATGGGTATTCCGCATCGACTATAAGGCTTTCAAATTCCTTTATTTGAGTTGGATCTCCTCCGAATGCGGTTGACAATGACGTCCCGTATGATTGACCGTAAAAATTGTTTCTGGTGGTGCCTTCGTCATGAATCCAAGGCTGAACAACACCGCTTGATCCCAAGTGAAATGAAATCAAGTTTTCGTCCATCGTAGCGAAATCAGGAGATGCAAAAGAGTATCTAGTCTTCCAGTGTTTTTGAGATTGAAGATCAAAAGACATACTCATCATCCTTCCGCTTTCGCCCTTAAACTCACTAAACTGAGTGGATTGATAGTCAGATGGAGTAGACAAACATATTAAAAGCTCTTTGTTTCTTGGGTCATACCCCATAGGGGCCCTGTTGCCCCCAGAGGACATCCACTGATCTACCTTTGACTTAAGGTAAGACCTAACACCAAGGTCGCTGATGACCACGGGCGACTTTCCGTTTTTAAGGGCGATAACCCTTTTTCTAGATGAGTCAAAAAAGAAGTAGTCTGAATCAATCTTAATGACTGATTCTGGATGACCAAAAGTTCCAGACTCAATAGGCACTACAGCCTCAGTCCCAAGAACCTTAGTGCTTGAAACTACCTGATCTGTTTCTCCAGTTGCAAGAAGGTTTCTTTGAAATGGAATTTTTAGCACTCTATTCTCGTGAAAAGAATTTATAAATTGACCGTCAAAATCTATCAAGTCAATTTCTCCAAACTCAAAAGAGTAATCCTTAAAGTTTCCAATTTGAGGAAAAGACAACCATCTTTGCTGGAAGGACCCAAGAGGGGTTTGCTCAGAAAAGGTAAGTGAATACTTTCTGTTGACCTCCGATGCGTCTCTGTCTATAAAGTGAACCCTTCCGTAATCTCTAGTGTTTGACACAAACGAGTCTGTAAACCCTTCTGTTTCAACAAAGTATGGTGTAAAGTTACTGGCGGATGTATTGTTTGATGACGATCCAGAAATCAAAGAAACAAATTGGTCGTTAACAATTTTTTGAACATTCATGGGAACGGACCTAAAGTAGACATCCCCCCTGCTCATAGATATTGTGTTGTATTGATGAGTTTTGTTAGATCCGTTGTCAATAATTCTTCCTCCATAGTTTGTCTCATAGTATGGTCTATCCTCACCGAGAGGCTGCTTAGGTCTGTAAACCTCTACAAGACACCTTCTTCCCCAAAATGATGTTTCGGTCGCTACAACCGCAGAAGAAAAGTTTGTGTTTGACGAGTTGTTTTCAATAACCAAAAACTCTCCATTTCTTGCAAGGTCGCTGTCTGGAAGACTGGACTGCTGCTGAGATTCAGAAAACAGCGGGTGATCTTCCATTGACGGGATTAGGTTTTCAACACCCAAAACCTTATACTCATACGGCTCGGACATGTAAACCACTTCCCCGCTGTCGTCCGCGTAGTTAATTATTCTAAGTGTATCCCCTGGGGCAAACCTATAAATCCTGTTGCTTCCGTCTTGCTGACTTACAGCTCCATAAGCAGAAGTGTAAGATATTTCACTTGACTGAAGGTGGGAGAGAGATAGATATATCTTGTCGGCAACACCTTGTTCTGGAGGAACAAACGCATTAGCCACTGTGTACTGAAAAAACTCTTCCACATTAGTGTTGCCCGAATACACTATTCTATAGTGCTCGGCCCACGGTGGTGGTTCATGAAAAATTTGAATCTTTACAGTGGCTGCGCCGTAAAGACCAGAGGTCCTTTCTGAGTCATATCCAGGAACATACACAGACCCTATGGGTTGTACGGCACCGTGCCTTCCCTTTTTGTCATAGTAAACAATTCCAAACTCATGAGACGCTTTTGTTTTAAAAGATCTGCCACCAAGTGCCGCACTGTCAGTGCTGGACTGCATAGTGTTTACACCTAATGCAGAACCATTAGACGCGCCCGTAAATGGAATTACCAGTTGTTTCGGAAACCCATTAGATGCTGGAAAAAGAAAATTTTCAAAGCTGGGACCAAGCTGAGTTCCAGAAATTCCAAAAGCCGATGTAGAAACCCTTAACGTTTCATTGCTGTACGGAAGAATCGGTCCTTTTGACTCTTTTATAACCCCAGAGTTGTCACTTAAATCTTTTGCTCTAAAGTATCTTGGTGGGTGATTTCTAAACGGATGATTAAACACCCTATTAGAAACGGCTAATTTCTTCAAAGAATCTTCTGGAGCAACACCATCTTTAGGCGTGTTCCTGGAAACATTTTGAAGGCAGTATCCTGGGAAGTTGTCAGTCCATCCAACAAGGTTAAACGCCGTTACAGAGCCCTTAACATTTGCATTTCTTCCAGCAGTATTGTTGTCTACGTTGCTTAAGTCATGAGTTCCCATTGCAAGCGGAAAGCCCCAGCCATCACTCAAACCGTCTCCTCTCTCTCCCAGTGCTCTAGTACCAGCATTCGCCGACCCCCCTGGCCCCATGTCCCCGTCTATCAATGAGTATGGGGAATTTGAAGCGTAGCTATCTACCGTGCCCGATGTGGGCCTTGTGGTCCTGTAAAGGGAGAGCTTGCAGTAGTTTTCTACGCCTATGGTTACATTTAGGGTTGAGGCTTTAATTTTCCCCTCCCAGTGGGCACTAACGTTTCTTATAAGCTGACTTGGCGTTCCTATGATTGTTGCCTCGGTGTCGTTGCCGTTAAATGAAAACGAGTCAGCAGTGGTCATCAAGGCCTGAAATCCGTAATTTGATTGCCACTCAGAATCAGTAATTGCAGCTGGGTCGTCAAACATCACCCATGACTCGATGGGGGCTGGTTGCCACGCAACTGGATGCGCCTCACCCTGAGTGTTTTCTACGACATAATCAGACCAAAGGGTTTGTCTTTTTTTAAACGGTCCATCGCTGTCAATCACTGTTGCAGTAATTGTTCCAGCAGCTGGATACGGAATGCCATTGTCGTCATTAACAAATTGAACATCGGTTTCAGCATGATTCCAGCCTGGGGATCCGCTTTCAAAATTTTGTTTGGCAGGTCCGTATGCGTCTGCAGCGGTAACATATCCTGTGCCGTTAGCCGCAGATGGTATACTTAAGTTTCTTTCAATGCTTGGCCAAGCAAGCTGTACCCCACTACCAGAAGCGTTTACGTCATAGTCCCACTTAGAGGTTGCCCTAGCCTGAAAAAGACTTGCCTTAAGCTTATTTGTTGCATCGCTAAATGAATCAAAATTTCCAGAAATAGAACTCGCAACATCTGGACTTATAAGAGACCCAAAACCCGAAGCAGGCAGCGGAATACATGTTTTAAAATCAAAGTCTTTTACGTTTGCAAGAGTTAGTTTAACCCCGTAAAGACTTCTCTGATTTCCATTTGAGTCCTCGTAATTGTATTTTCCGTAAGTACCAGTTTCTTCACCGTAATGTTTTGAGGTGGCATTGCCTCTTGCTGGCTCCAGACAAAAATTCATTTTGGCTGAATTGACAATTCCGTGTGCAAGTCCCATCGAACGAGAACTACCTTCCTGCTGAACCGCGCAAATTAGTTCGCTAAGACTATTGTTTTCGTGGCTTATAACATCCTTGTCATTAAGGCCCAAGTCAAATTCGTGAGTTGCAAACCATTCGTCATCAGTCAATGGGTATTGCTGTTCCCCAGCACCCGATGTTTGAATAGGATTGGAAGATGGGGGCAACCCCCACAAAGCGTGCAAAAGACCCTTTACAAACGTATCTTTTGAGACGCCTGAAGATATATTTAAAGTAGCTGAAAACGAAAGGTTTCCTCCCTTGTAAATTAACGGAGACCTACATGTTTTCCCAAAAGTAGCATTAACCTCCGAAGTAGACGAAGTCCACTTAATTGTATTTTCGTCGCCAAACGACACCGCTCCGCCAACTTGATCGGCTACATCGAGATTTACTCCAGGTGCCAGAGCGTATCCAGTAGCGTCATTTGAAGTTCTTGTTCTTGAAGGGTAGGCGTAATCTCTTGGCCTTAGCTCCGCGTTATACGAAAAAACATCGGGGTGAGGGTTGAGGTATGACGTAGGGCTTATTGAAAGGTCATCAGCAGGATTTATGTTTATGTCAAGAGGTTGCTGCACAAACTCGGATTCGTCAACATTTTCCATTGAGTTTGGAACATCATTTTGACCTACAAACTGATGAAAGTTTTTTGACGGAGCAAGAGTTATGCTTACCTCATACAGTCCCGCACCAACGGTGGACGGAATAAGCTCGTCGTCAATCAAAAAACCAGAACAGGTTAAAAACCTTTCCGCGTCAATGCCCCCTGTCGTCTCCAACTCGGATAGGTCCGCGTCCGAACTTTGTTGTGTTTTTCTTCTGAAAACCACAGGAACAGCCCTAAGGTCAAATGAATAACCTGGAGGTGGAGCTTCAGAAAAATCAACACTAAGCCTGGTTTCAGTTTGAATGTTGGAATACCCGTCTGTGTAGTTTCCGTAAATAACCCTATCTCCAGCCACTTCCTGAGCCTTTGCGTCCCTAGGAACCGCATCAAAAGTTTTTAGTCGGTCTGTTTCACTCATTACAGACCCAGTAATGTCGTTGTAAAACGAGTAGTACCCAGCGTATGGAGAAAACTCAGAATTGGGATCTATCGTAAAAACCTCTGAGCTGACCTCAAAGTATATGTCTTGAATTCTTCTGGCAACGCCATCATTACCCTCTCGGACAATCAGCCTAATTCCTTCGACTTCAGCGCTTTGCCTTGGAATTTCAAGAACACATGTATTTTCTATCAACAACTCAGATAGAGGCCTTGTTCCAGCAGAAAGAATTGCTGGAGGTATAGCTACATTTGAGTAAGGTGCGATTGCACTCAAAAAGCCCTTTCTGTATATGGCTTGATATGAAAACTGAACGCCTCTAGATTTACCAAAAGAAGAATATGATCTTGATGGATCATTTGCAAAATAAAACGTAATTGGGGTAAGAGGAACTCTTGGACATGCGTCTGTAAAATCAGGCTTGTCCGCTGGGTTTAAAATCCCAATACCTTCAAGCGTTGCAGTGTCTGGCAACTCATCAATACACCTGTCTACATCAACGCACTTTGGCTCCCCCTTTCCTCCAGTAAAAAGAAGAAGGGTGTTTTCAGTTGATTCTGAGCTTAAGAACTTGGACTTGTCTACCTCACTAGCCATTAGTATCTTTTCTTTTTCTTTGATGAAAGGCCGACCTGAGTCCTCCTCTTGCTTTGATTGTTGACATCCTTACTTTGGGGGTCAGTCCCTGAAGTGTTCGAGGGCAAATTTACGGAATTAGAACTACTTGATTCGGTAGGGGGGTCGGGGGGAAGTGTGCCTCTGTCGTTTGGAGCGGGTGGGGGAGCGTTGACGAATGGAGTAGTCGTATCTCCGTCATCTGGGCCCGTGCCAGGCGCGGCAGCCTCACCTCTAGAGTGATACACATAATAAGTGTTTATATCGTGCGCTTGCTCCCAACACAGCTCATTCGAAGAGGCAAAGTCGTCGTTGTAAAATCCATTTGCACTAATCGTGTAACTAGTAACAATTCCACTCGTGTCTTGAAGAGATGTGTTATCTACCGATGGGCTTCGTTGACCCTTGTTATGAAAATTGTAAGACATCATGTGAACTGGCTCAACGTAAAAAATACTACCTTGAGACATAGTTTGACTTATTCTCCTGTACTTTCCCCAAGCTGTTGATGTTCCGTCAGAGGAATTCAACTCAAGGCCTGAGTTTACTTGAGGAAGAACAACGAAGGGTCCACCCTCTTGTATGAAGTTGATGGCAACGGATGGGATGTTTTGTCTAAAGAAATCTCTTATCCCAAAACCCGAGCCCCCATTAGGACCCCCCGTGCCGTTTACACCGCCAGCCCCAGCCCAAAGGTCAATGCCAAAGTTAGTGCTTTCCAGTTCTTCTGTACCTGCGGTAAGGTAGGCTCCAGCGTAAGAGGTTCCAGTAGATCCAGAAAAAGTATCCGTGCCAACACCAAAAAGGTTTAAAATATCGGTCCCCCCATGGGGTCCGTTTAATCCATAATCGTTGTTATATTGCGGAGTTGCCGTTATTTCAACGGTCCCTGATATTCCATTTTTTTGAAGGCCTATGTTCATTATATAAAAAGCCATGGGAGCCCCCTCTTTTCTTCCGTAGTGATTTATGCTTTGAGAGGGTATCGAACCTTCTTCACCTGGCAGAACCTCCCTGTATATGTTTCCCTTGGTGTTGCTCTCTGAGTTAATCACAGTTTCTACAATGTTGGTTGGAGGGAGGACTTCACCTTCGTCGTGCGGCATATAGCTGTTGATAAGAGGTATATTTTGGTTCATCGGCGCCCCCCCGACAACTACGTTTGTACCTGGGTCTGCGTAGTTTCCACAAGCCACAACGATAATCTCTCCTTCGGTGGGAGAGTCTGTGCCAACATAAAACTTACCAGCGCCATTGATGACCTCTCCTGCAAAACCATCGCCCTGAGTGGGAGTGGTTCTAATGTAAACTTCACTCATTACGCTTGAAAGCAGTGGGCTGGCGAGGATGTTTATACCATAACTTTCTGCGACCCCCTGGCCTAGCGCAGCCAAGTCTTGCGCAAAACTAAAAGCGCTAGAAAATGGGTCTCTAGCCCAGGACGCTTTCAGCCTGTCGTAATTTGCAAAAGGATAGCTGTAAGAGCCGTTTTTTGGGTACACTATTAGCCCATGTTGAGCCCCCGTTTCGCCACTTATAAAATCGGAAGTGCCGACATTCCAGCTTCCAAACACGCCCTTAAACTCACTGTAACCAGCATATTGTGAATTAACTGGAAGAGAAATTTTGGGGTACGTTTCCATCGAAAGATTAGAAACAGTTATTCTGACAGTGGCCGTTTCTCCTGGCCCAAGGAGGACTTGGTGCTGCTCGGCTTCAGTGGCATGGAAGGTAAAGGATACGTTTGCGGTTGAAGGGGCGTTGTCTATAAAGTCGAAAAAATCAAAAGGCTGATTGGTCTCGCCACTTGGGTCCAGGTTGTCAGAAAAACTAGTTCTAAATGAGGGCTTTAGCCCAGAGGTTGTTCCATTTGGAGTTGTTATTTCAATGGTTATGGCGTCGTATAGTGACTCAAAGACGTAATTCATAGCGTTGTAAACCGTCCCAAAGGCACCCGTCGCAGCAATAATTTCCCTTAGTTCCTGATGAACACTTTTAAAGGGATCTATAGAAACGTTAAAGTAGCCGTCTGACTCCCCAGTATTTACAACGTTAAAGTCCACATATTTAAAGCCACCGCCTTTTTGGGCATCCTCAATCACACTGTAAGATCGGGAAGGGATGTTTATAAATTCGTTAAGGCCGCTCGTTGCAGAAACACTGGGTGGGGTAGGTACATTTGCTATTGTATAGTCGTAGTCTACCAGTGACCTCATCCAGCCGTGTGGAGAGTCGTCAGTTGATACAGACCCACCATATCCATCAGGAACAAGCATTCCAAAAGTTTGTCCAGTTTCTTCGTTTTTAACGGCAAAAGACATTTGCCCTGTGATAACCTCCCCCTCGAATCCACTTGAGGAGTCCCAGCTTTTTCCAAAAGGTATCTGAACCAAAGCCGTGTTGCCCCCATCAAAGAGCTCAGCGGTTAAAGGAAACTCAATTATCATCAAGGGGGCTTCATTGGCGTATATGTCGCTAACTGTTTGGAAAAACCCTTGATTTGAACCAGTATAATTTCCGTCCGTCCCACCAATCATAGACGCCCTAATGCTCATCGGAGGAAGAAAGTAAAGAGACTCCGATGGGGGGTTGTCAAGGGTGACCTCTACTTGTAAAATACCAAAGTATTGAGCAAAGTTGGACTCTGGGCAAGCGATTCCCCCTATTTCCCCCTGAACTCCCTGACTGGCGACCAGTGTCACAAAATTTGCATCATCGCCATCAATCGCGCCGACGCCCGAAATAACTGGCGTAACCTTTATGTCTAAGGGATATGCTGGAAGAACGAACTCAAGGCTAATAGACCTTAAGTAGCTAACGTCTAAGGGCGTCTGGGTGTACGGTGTTGGTACCTCCTCTACAAAAATGTTAAACCCATACGTAGAGTCTTCTTCAGCTATGTTTTCATTGAGTTCAACTCTGAAGTTGACAATAACTGTGGCGCCACCTCCAACCTGCACGTTTGCAGAATCAGATCCAGAAATGTCGTAAGAAAAAGTGTAATTTTCAATAGCGCCTGAATCGTGTGAGTAAGATAGATTTACTTGACCAGACTCATCGCCAAGGTTTTTGATGGCCATTTGACCAAAAAAAGTTTTAGCCGATCCGTCGTAAATGGGATTTGTAAAAAGCTGAGGAGCAGTACTTACTATAAGTGCCGTTTGGTTTTCAATAATCTCTGTGGTGGAATCATCCGCCTCAAAATCGAAAATAGACGTGCTATCTCCAGCCTCCCCAGAAACATTTCCATCTAGAAAAAGAGACTGAATAGTTTTTTTAGGTGTTTTTATAATATCGGCTGCAACATATTTCTCAAATCCGAGATCAGCGTCTCGAAGCAAAAGCGTAACCTTAATGTCTTCCTCTGAAAACTTCTCGGCCATGTACACAGAGTTCGTACTGGGGCCCTTTGTAAAGTAGTATATCCTGTTTGAAGAATCATCGACTACGTGACCAACGACATCCTCAGAAGCAGGAAGATTGTTAAAAAGGCTAAATGTGTTTAACGAATCATTTACGGAAGCCTCTTGGTTTCCGTGAGCTTTTTTTACAACACTTGCATCATTTCCTTCACTTCCGCTTGCGAGGACGTTAAGAGCGTCCAACATCTCGTCTGGCTTAATTAAAGAGGCATCAGACTCCTTGTTAAGCTTTCTTGGAAAAATCTTTCCGATCATAACTTAGGACTTTGCTTAAAGTTCTTTCTAATGACCCGAAGGGCCTCTTCCTTGGTAAAGGTTGAAAGTCTTGACTTGGCTTTTCTCATTTCGTTATACGCCTCCTTCCTAGCCCTTGCCTTTTCACCCGCAGGTACACTAGACTTTCTTTCGATAAGCTTGTAGTAAGCAAAAGCCCTAACCGCTTCCTCTGCGTAAATGTGAACGGTTGGATTTGTATCAAGAGCTGGATCAGAAATGTACTCAAGAACAACCTCGCTGTACCCACTAGAAGTATCTATTTCAATTCTGTTTTGATCTAGGTTAATCCTATACTCCCCGTATCTTTGCCCTCCGCCGATTCCGTAAAGTTGACCATAGTTTCCGTCAAGAAGGTAGTTGTTAAACACGTAGTGGTCAAGATCTTCTGCATCATTAGTTCCCCCGCTAAACCCTGCTGTGGATGATTTTGAATCGGTAGTTCCCTGCTCTGGCGCAGCCGTAGTTCCAGCTGCGGCCATCGAGTAGTTTACGTTTTTGTTTTCGCCGAAAACATACACCAACCCATCACCACCCACAACGCCCAGCTTTACCACGTCTACATAGTCGGCAGGCAAATTGATTGTGTTGTTTGTAGAATCTACTGGGATTTTTGTTGACTTCACTCTTTTGTGAATGTCAAACTCCATTTCTCTTATAGCTCTTTTTAAGTAGTTCAGAATCAAGGGTTTAGACACGTTTGACGTGTAGTCATCCTCCTGAACAGAAAGCAAAAAGTCGGTTGCTAGGTTGTCTAAGGTTACGTAGTTTCTAGCCATTAGTTATTTTTTACTGCCTCCTTTGATGTTTCTTCAGAGACCCCATACGAGTAAACTCCAGTCTCTTCTAGCTGAACCCCAATAAGCTTTGCCATTTCGTTTACTACCTCTGAGTGAAAAGAAGGCGGCAAGTCAAAGTTAAAGCTTGAAGAGTCGTTAATTTCGTATGTCGTAAGAGCCGCATCATCTGAAGATGATAAAAATGAAATAGCTGGCTGAGCCTCAGTCTTGCTTCCAGAATAACTAATTGATCCTGGGGTTCTTGTGTACTTGACAAGGCACGTTGTGCCTGACGCAGCACCTGCAATATGAACCCTTTCGCCAGAAACATAGGCAACCATCATAATAGAGTTTGTGTCTGAAAGATGATTCATGCCAGAAATACTGCTCTGTCTTAAAAGATTGAATCTTTTTATGTCATACTCTATTTCAACCTCTTTAAAAGACGAAGTGGGTGGGTTAAAGTAGTTCGAGGCGTTTTGACCGTAAGATATATACGCAACATAGTTGCAGTTAGAAGGAAGATCAAAAAGACCTCCAACCCCACAGGTGGCCACGTATTCTGTGTCAAAATAATCAACGTGCTGCTTTGACCTTTCCCTAAAGGATGAATCCCTCTGAGATCTGGACACAGAAGAGGACATTAACTCCTTGGCCAATATCTCGTTGTAGACATTCATTTGTGCCGTCTGAGCAAAATCATTGAAAGAGTAAGGCGTGATAAAACCCTTTTGCTCCTCGTTGGCCAAACTCTTTAAAGTTCTGTATACAGAGGCTATACTAATCATTCTTAGATATTTGAGCAAATATACGAAAAAGGCCAGCATAGCGCTGGCCCTTCGTTTTGGTATAGAATCGGTCTTAGAGCCCGAGTTGTTTCTCAATCTCTTCGACTACTGACGCTCCTTTTTCAGTAAGCAGGAATCTTACCGCAATATCCTCTGCGTCTTGACCGTGAGGAACTGAAACGATGATAGTGTTAGAATCAAACCACCGAACAGCATCGGGTTTTATTGAGATAATTTGATAGTCTTTTGCCTGCCTCAAAAGAACCTTCATTTTTACAGACGGATCATCAAATGATTTTACAAACCTCGATGGGGACTTCTTAGCTATCTGCAAAAGGTCATATTTAACCTCACTCATTTTTCTGTTGATGTCAACCTTAAAGAAAATTGCTACTGCGAGAAGATCTTCAACCTCAGAATTTTTAATCATCGAAATGGCTTCAAACTGATTCATCTCCTCGTTAAGCTTGCTTTCAGCAGTTGCAGCCTCATCAAGAGCCTTAAACACAGCGCCCCCGTTATTTATGTTGTCAGGATGAGCCTCCAAAAACATTCTTAGGTTTGGCTTTTCCCTGGGAACTATGAGCCTACCTTCTGTAAACACGATAGACTCTCTTTTTGCATTAGGGCTTTGCTCGTCAACCCAAATTGAAGGTTCATTTGGGCAATACCTAATTTCCCGAACCACGTCGCTTTCCTTGTCATATACGGTAACTCCGCTCTGAGGGATCATAAACGCTACCCCGCCCCCTCTTGGAATTTCGTAAACACGGGCAATGTGGGGGTCTGGCTTGCTCCTTTTAATAGAAGCCTTTTTCTTGGTTGGAGGCGGTGTTGCTGGGATAGCATTAGCCTCTGTCTGAGCTTTTTTGGGGCGCCCAGGAGCCCGTCTAGTTGTTTGTGACATTGAATTAGAATTAAAAACTTATTGCAAATATAGCAAAAAGTCAGGAAGTGATTATACCGCTTGACTGAGTGTACCTAGTATCCCAATCAGCTTCGTACACGACAACAGCAAACCAGTTTTGGTTGCCACTTAGATCAGCGTCTGCTTGAATCTTTATTTTAAGTCTTTCCCCCACGCTTACGGGTGCGTTATCAAACAAGAAGTGTACTACATCTTGATCGTCTGAACCCGTCACAGCTACCGTTTCTGACTCTACATCTGTGTCCGCACCACTTCCAATAGGGTCTTTCTCTACTGTAAGGGTAAGGTTGCCACTAGAAGTAAAGCTACTTCCTCTTAGTTGAACGCTTTTAACAACAATGTTGCAGGGACAAACCCAGTCTGTGTACGAGTTAGCATCTGAGGGCTGTTCAGTTGGAGCCCCGTTAAGAGGAAGATAGTGAATGCTAGTTCCTATGTCATCAAAGAATCCACAGGAAATAGCCCCGTAGGTGGGGCCTGCTGGTCCCGTGGAACCCGTTGACCCCGTTGGTCCTGTTGGCCCCGTTGGTCCTGTTGCCCCTGCGGTGGAGCTAGGGTCTGCTGTTGTCGTAATTGAGGAAATTCCCGTAACGTCAAACACAGAAAAGTCATCATTTACATCATCGTAAACAAGAACGGACCTGCTTGTAGATGCGGTGGTACCGATTATTCTGTTTATTACGTCGCCTGCTTTGCCTGAAGTGACAGAAAGGACAACCACGGCAGTAGCGTCCTTTCCAGATTTAGTTGTCTTAAAAAACAAGCTGACAGAAGTGTCAGATGTGTACTCTGTTCTTAGAAGAGCAGAGGCGGGCAAAGCTACTACGTCTGTAGCTGTCTTGATGAATAGAAATTGCTTCACCCTGCAAAGATAGTAAAAGAGAGGGAGGCCGTTTCCTCCCCCTCAGTTACCTGTTTAGATCATTAGACCGTAGACAATGTCACGCCTCCAAGGGCGTTGACAATCATCCATCCATCAGGGTGCCAAACAAGATTTACACCCTCATTAGTGTTGTTGATGAGAATAGTGTTAAAATGTCCAGACCTTGGTGTAGTAACCGTAATTGTTGTTTTGTTTGTGCCGTCCGCATCTGTAGCCACAATGCTCATAAACTGCCCGTCAACCGTTCCGTTAGGGAGGGTTGGGGTTAAAGCGCCACCCGATGCCTGTGCAATATAGGTAACGCTTGTAGTGATGTCAATGTTAGATGAGTCGGCGTTAGTTCTTGTGACTGGAGCAGCATCAAGAACTATAGGAAAAACATTTTTGCTAACTGCCATAATTCAAAGATTATGAAGATCAGAGCGAGGGCCCGAAGGCCCTCACTCATTACTTCAGGTTAATTATCCCTTGAGCGCAACGTGCTGGTTTGCAGCTCTCGTGATCAAGTTAATCTCAGAGCGGTAGTGGAACGTTGCCGAATCCTTACCAGTATCTCCGTTATTGTTGAATCCGAGAACACCACCACCAGTCACCCAGTGCTCCATTTCACGGCTGTAGCCGTTAGCTGCCTTGTAGTTCATTTCCAAAGCAGGAGACTTGATACCAGACTTAGGATCAACGACTTGCGTCATTGGAACCATAGCGCCTTGGTAAACAGATGATGCACCCATCAAAGTTGGGTCGTTC
>Ga0181395_1000441_pt1 | contig 17515 bp, 17 predicted proteins | sample 18SPOviralmetaG_FD_130124 | JGI IMG/M metagenome (GOLD analysis project Ga0181395, IMG submission 130124) | Marine viral communities from the oligotrophic San Pedro Time Series (SPOT) site, San Pedro Channel, CA, USA - 18 SPOT_SRF_2010-12-16 | ecosystem: Environmental > Aquatic > Marine > Strait...
TGCTCTTCCAGCGAGTGCTATTTCTCTACCTATTCTTAATTCATCAGTTGGTGTTTTTTCTTCCCTAAATTTATCTCGTATTGCTTTTCTATCTGGATTTTCAACATCAGCAACTTTTTGTGTTTCTAATCCTAATCTGTTTGCTACAGTTCTTCTAGGCATATTAAAATCATAACCTTCACCTCTTGCTTCTGTTCTTAATTTCAATCCAGTTTTTTCTAAATTATTTCTAAGTTTTTCTAATCTTTCTTCCATTCTAACTCTATTTGGTTTTTCTCCAGTTGTTAAAAGTTCTTTATCTTTATGAACAAATAAAGCAGTTGCTAAATCACCAGCAACTTGTCTATCACCAGCACTAAATCTAGGATTAGCAAATTTTTGTAAAAGTCTATTAACTCTATTTCTCCTATGTTTGGAATCTCCATCATCTTTTATTGCCGCAAACTTAATAATAGCATTTCTTAATCTTTGTGCTCTGTCGGTTTCCATTCGGTCAATAAAACTATCAAAAAACTCTGTTTGTGATTGTTGCCTATACGCTTCTTCTGCTTCATTTTGTTCTCTTAAAATACGCCTTTTTTCTTCTCCATATAAAAATTTTTTTGTTTCTCCAAAAATTCGTGGTTTAGAAGGTCTTATAGATTGTTGATATTGTCTGTCTGCTTCCGCTAAACCTTCTTGTTCTTCTCTTACTGTTTCAGCAAATTCACTCTGTTGGTCTAAACTAGGTCCTAATAAACTTACAAGATTATCACCTTCAACTTGTGCTAATCTTTGTTCTTCCTTTGCTGCTTGTTCTGCTTGTTCTTGTGCTAATCTTAAATTATCTTCTGCTTGTATTTTTTTTGCTTTTTCACCTTCTATTCTATCTTTTAATGGTTGAACCATTGCTGTTTCTTTTACTGTTAAATTGTCTTTACCTTGTAATTCTGCTAATTTTTCATCTAATAATGCTTTATCCATAGTTTTTATTTCTTCTGCTCCGTCGAGTTTATCTTGGTCGTCTATTAGTGTCTGTGCTAAGTTTTCTTGAGCAGTTGCTAAATTTGTTGCTACTTGTGCTGCTCTTGTTGTTGCTGCTGTTTGTTCTGCTGTTGCTTTTTCTTGTTCTTCTGTCGCCATTACATCCCTTAAAACATACTCTATCATACTCGAAGTCTGTTTATCAATTGGTAATTTTAGTGCTTTATCTAAAAATTCTTGTTTTTCTGCTGCTGTTGTTAAATTACTATAATTAAAATCTTTCATTTTAAGTCTTACTTGTGCTTTTCTATTTATTAATGTATTCATTTTTTCCGCCTTAAGAGCAAGAGTTGCTCTTTGTTTTTCTTTAAATTCGTCAGTGCTCATATAATCTCTTTTTGCGTCTTCTAATATCTTTCTTTCTGCTCTCGTATTTGCTCTTTTTAAAGCAACATCAAAACCTTCCTCTGTTTTAATACCACTTGCTTTTTTTAATACCTCTTGTCTTGTTGCTTCACTAAATACTTCTACATTTAATTTTTTTAAATCTATTTTTCTATCTGCTTCTAAACCGCCAAGAGAACTACCAATTTGATTATCATTAACATTTGGGTATTTTTTAAAACTAGTAATCATAGTGCCCATTACATTCTCTATACGCTCATTTTGTTCTTTGCTTGGTGGTTTCCCTAATTTATTAATTTGTTTTACCATTTTTGGTAATAAAAAATTTGCTATTGTTCCCATTTGAGATTTAAAAGGTTCTTTATTTAAAATACCTTCTTTTCCTTCAGTAAAACCAACAGTATTAAACATTTTTTCAGTTAAATCTATAAAAGTAGCATTAAATTCTCTTTTAGTCTTACTAACATCTTGTTCTGCTGCTAATTTTCTTTTATATTTTTTAAATACTTTTTCTTGTATTTTAACATCATCCTTATTAGCAAAACTTTTATATATATCAAAAAAATCATCCATAAATTTAACGCTTGGTTTGAGTTCATTACCTAAAGCAACCGTTAAACTATAATTAACAACTTTAGCAATATCTTTGAGTGTTTTTTTATAGTCCGCCATTATTATAGAATAATGGAAGAAAAAAAAAGAAAAAAAAAAATTTGATTAATAGGCAACCATCACTGAAGTCCCTTGAGGTGTAGATTGAATATTGGCGGTTCTACTACAATATACAAAGTAATCTACATTCAAAGCACCACTACATTTAGTTTGGGTCATTTTAGCACCTCCAGCAACTGCTGGTGAATTACCATCTGCGAAAGAAGCAATAGAAGCACAAGGTCTTCGAGTATATTTCCATATAATAGGATAAGCACCTACACTTCGACCACCTCCTACTACTCCAGCATTACCATTAGAAAGGTCTAAACATAAAGGTTTTAATTTACCTAAAATAGCACCACTACTATCTGCTAGTTTATTCATAATAGTATTTTCGTCATTGAAATATACTGGTCGAGGAACTTGTAAATCACCACCTAAACAAGCACTTGCTTCGTCATATTGACTTGCTGGATTCCATTTATGTTCTTGGAAAATATCAACACCGTCAATATTACAATTATATTCTTCTTGGTTCATACCTTCACAACGCCCATTCATATAAACTCTATCCTCATTAGTTTGTGCTCCAGTTTTTTGTTTTAACATATAAATTTTATGAACTTCTTTATTATCCATACCAATTCTATGTTCGACCGTTTGAACTAAACCACTATTAGCAGCATTATCAGTAGCACTAACTTCTGGAATTTGTTTTTCTACTTTAATAATATCTGGATATGAAAGATTTAAACCACCTTGAGCGTTAGTCATTTCTCTCATTTTATTTTGAATTTCTGCTGGTTGAATAATGTAATCTACTTGTAATTTAACCTCTTGAGGAACTACATCAGCAGCAGAAGCAATATTACTACGAGCAGCACCAACATCATTTCGTCCTACAAGATTTACATATTTATCGGCAGTATGGAATTCAATAGTGATAAGAATTCTGTAATCTTGGAATAAGAAAAGTGGTATAGTTTGGTTCTTAATTGCTGGAAAAAGATTTCCTAATGGAATTCCTATTTGGTGTGAAGTATTCACATCATTAGTAAGAATACAGTTATTAGGTTGTCCATCATTAGCACCTTGATTTTCAACTCTTCCATAATCCACAGCACTTCTTGCTCTATCAACAACTATACTACCTTCACCGCCATATTTTGCTTCTGTTCCTCCTAAATTTTGTCCATTTCCAAGAGTGTCTAAAACTTTATACTGTAAGTTATTTTTAAAATAATGTCCATTATATTTTGAGTTATTGGAAGCATTAATCGTTCCCATATCAACTAAAGCACTAATTCGTCCTATATCGTGAATATCATTCAATACATAATCACCTACTTGAAAAGTTGCTCTCTTAATAGCAAGTAATCCACCAGCATAAGCATTCACTCGGCAGTGGTGTTGATTATCAGCAGCATTAGCACTTAAAACTGGTTTAAATAATAAAACACTATTAGCGTCCAATTCTCCGCTTTGGTCTAATCTAAATACATATCTATGACTTGAACTTGAAATTGGTTCTAAAGTTTCACTACGAATATCCATAACTGCTGGTTGTAAATTAACATTGTAATCAAACAAATTACTCATATTTTATATATTATAGAACTATATTTTTTTTTTAAATTTTTTTTTTTTTATTTTTTTAGGTTCTATAGAATTTGGTTGTTTTCCTTTAATAAAAATTTCTTCAATTTTTGGTCCTTTTGGAGGTTTTACTTTACTAAAGGGGTGTTTAGTTATTTCTTGAACCATTCCATCTCCTATCATTTTTAACAATTCAAAAGAAGGTTTTTTCTTTAAATCAGTTGTAGGCATTTTTAATTTTCGGTCATTACTTCCATTCATTATATAAGTATATATTATATTATTATATAATGGGTCAAGGAAAAATTTATAAATGTGAATACAGAGAAACACAATTTGAATTGCCTTCAATTGAAGACGCTATAGGAAACTTAGTGGATTACTTGAAGTCCATTGGCGGTAGTCTGTATAATCTTTTTACTAAAGACGAAAGTATTGACTCTTAATATATCAGTTCTTCCAGCACTAAAATTTAATCTTAATTCTGGTTCAGCATTTCGTAAGTCGAAAACCATACCATTTCGTGCTAGTTCTCGTGCTATTAATGGTGTATTAGTATAATCTTCCATATCTCCAAAATCAACAGAACCTAAACTCATAGGTTGTTTTCCTATTGCTCTAAATGCTTTTACTAATTCATTAACACATAATACTCGGTCTGCTGTTTTCTGTGGATTATAACTTCGTAGAGGATAAAGGCGGTTATTAATAAAGAATACTACCTCATTTACTAAACTATCTTTTGGTAAAACACCATTTAACTTATCTTGACTTGAAGCAGTATCACCGTCCATATTACTTGAAAAATACAACTGAGAGAAAATTGCTAATGATTTGGAAGCAACAGAATTAATAGGGATTTGGTGTCGTAATGTAGCAGTAGGGATATTATCAAAAAAGACTTCATAACCAGTAAATTCATAATTAATACCACTCATACCAGCATCCATCTGTTGTGGTGGTGCTACTATCTGTTTAAGTCTAAATTCTGTATTCATTAATTTGTAATTTGGAGCACTATTAATAACTTTTAATACTGACGCTGCTTTATATCCATCAACTCCATTATTATGACCTCCGCCAGTAGCAGTTCTATTTGTAATACCTCCTACTGTAATTTTTAATTTTTGATAATTTGCGTGAGTTTTACCATTAATAATTAAATCTCTAGCAGTTTCTGTTTCTATTGATTGAATAGTAGCGTGATATGAAAAATCGTCATTATTATTATTATCTTTACCAGAGAAATGAACTCTATTACCAACAACTAATCCAGTATCTTGTAAAGAACCTTTATATCCTTGTGTTGCTTCATTTGCTCTATCCAATATAATTTCTTGTGTAGTAAAACCAGTTCTACTAGTTGGCACATCAACACCAGCAGTCTGCCCTACTTCAACCATATCAACAACTAAATCTTTCTTTTCGCTTTGGTGTAATGTATCTTTCATTGTAAGACCAAGTCGTTGAAGAGCATCCTTTGCTTTTGCTAATGTAATCTCAATACGAAGACCACCAAAATTCATAATAGGAATTGCTTTCTCTTCTGCTTGGTAAGCACCAAATAGACCTACTTTAAGTGGAATACAAAACCTTCGAACTCCATATAAAGGTGCTCCTCCGTTAGTTCCGTCGGCAGCAACTGGTGAAATTTGGTTATTTACTATTTCCATTGAACTAGGAACACTTCTTTTACTAACAACACTATTATCAGCAGCAACATTATGTGTCCAAGATTGGACTGGGTGTCCTACTCCTTCTGTATTAGACATATTATTATGAGTATCGTGTAAATATTGGTGGTCGATATTACACCATTCTCTATAATGAGTATTCGATTCCAACAAAATTCCAGTTTCTTTTGAAAAAATATCAACTCTATCAATGAGAGCGTGTGCCCCTAAGTTTTTATTTAATGTATATCGTGAATGGTCAGCAGAAGTATTTTGAATATCCATAATTAAATAACTATCTTTCTTAATGTATCCAATTTCTGGTTCAATATTGTAAATAATTTTTTGGGTGGGGTTGAATTGTTCTCCATTCTCTGGGACAATACTTATATATTGTGATGAACTTGAAGCAACCACAGAATTAGCAACTAAATTACTATCAGTCATTTTTATATAATATCACATAAGATTTTTTTTTTAAATTTATTTCTATTATTTTATTAAATAGAATGCCTTATATTAATAATCCGTCTTTTAAAAATGAGCAAATTGTTTTAAATGAATACATACCACAAGAATTATATTTTAATCAGCATACTATTGGAGAAAAGGTAGTAATTGATGGAAATAATATGACTATAAATTTTGGAGAAACAGATTGTTTTACATATGGTTTTATTAAAATTTCGATTGCTTCTACAATTGCTTTTACATTTAAAGTAGAATGGAAACCGTCTCATAATTTTTTTTCTTATGACCAATTAAATTTTTTTGATAATCCAGCAAATATGACTTACTTTTCTAATGGACATAAAAATATGGAAAAAACTAGTAATATACCATCTAAAAGTGAAACTTATACAATTGCTAAAAATACATATAGATACTTTGTATTACCAATAGAAGGAGAAAGAATAAAATTAAGTGGTCTAAAAGATATAACAGACCAAAATAGTCAAGATGATAATGGAGGGATAATGGTTAGATGTTGTTTATCTAACAATTATCATAATGTAATAAATTCGTAAAATTCGTGAAATTCGTGTGATTTTCTCTCCTCCTCAGTTTTTTTTGGAAGGATTTTAAAATTTACACGAAAAACACGAAAAACACGAAAGGTAATAAAATGCTAGGGAGAGGATACAAACTTTAACATAATAAATTTTACATTTTGTATATATATATATTATTTTGATATATATTAGATTTATTAATAAATCATATATTTAAACTGCTAATCTTCCACCACTACCAACCATTCTTAATTTTGAAATTGTATAAGTAGAACCGCCAGATTTGTTGAATATTTTAATAAATCTTGGTGTATTTTCTAATACAACTCCTAAATAATGAATAGCACTACCACCACTAATAGTTAAGGTATTTGCTTGGAAATCACTATTAGGTAAGTGATAATATGTGCCGAGTGCGTCGTTAGTTCCAAAGCAAGTTAGGTCGCTTCCTATAGAAGTTGTAGAATTACCATATAATCTTATTTTCTCGTAATGTTCTGTATCAATAACAACACTTAAGGTATTTGGTGAAATAGCGTCATCGTCTATTACTTCTTTGTCTTCTGCTGTTGTTGCTACTACTAAATTTCCAGCAGTATTACATAATAACTTGGTAGAAGTTGAAGCAGTCCCTATAGTAGTTCTACCGCTTAAATCATAAGCGCCAGTTGTATTAGTTCTACAAACAGACATAGAACTAGCATTTGCTTTTTGTCCTAAAGTTGCTGGTAATTTCGCACTCATAGCAACTAAATCACTATTAGTAGCAAAACCACTTATATTTCCACTACTAATATTCACATTTAATTTATTACTACCTACACAACCCTCAATTGTTTCTACTGCTCCTTCAATCTCGGTTAAAGTTGCTTCAGTTGCTAAAAGTGCTACTGCTGGTCCAAGGGCAGTTCCACCCCCAGCACCATTAGACCACTGACTTCTAAATTGATTGTTAATAGTTCCAAGTGTGCCGTTAATAGTTGTTTGATTAGCACTAGTAGCAAAACCACTAATATCATTTTCTATTTTCAGTCTTCCACTACCACTTAAAGCAGTTGGTAATTGTGCTACAGCATTACCAATATCTACATTTAATCTTTCACTACCTTCATTTCCTAATTCTTGAATACATACTTTTAAATTACCACCACCAGTCAATGCTGCTGGAAGAACTACACCACCAGTAATAACTACATTATCCGTATCACATTTTGTAAATTCTTCGGCAATAATATTTAAAGTGCTTTCTGTTGCTAAATCTCCTATTGAAGAATTTATTGTATCCAATTTAGTTGGAATTGTTGTAGCGGTTGCCGTTGCTATTGCTGGATTAACTATACTTGCGAGAGCAGATAAATGACCGTTTGTCGTATCTTGTTTTGCGTGAGTTGATAATGTCCCTAAAGTCGTATTTATTGTATCTTGTTTTGCGGATGTTGATAATGTCCCTAAAGTCGTATTAATTGTATCTTGTTTAGCGCTTGTAGAAAGATTATGTGTAAAATCTTCTTGAATACTTACTTTCAAATTTCCTTCACCAGTTAATGCTGTTGGTAATTGACTTACTGTAGAACCGACATCTACATTTAATCTTTCTGACCCTTCATTTCCTAATTCTTGTAAAGATACTTTTAAATTACCACTACCAGTTAATGCTGTAGGTAATACTAAACCACCTATACCACTTGTGAGAGTAGAATTAATAGTATCTAATTTACCTTCTACTTCATCTACATTCAGATTAATATTATCTGCTGTAATTTCAAGAGCGTCCACAGAACATTCTAATCTTCCAGCATTGTCGCAAGTAAGTTGTTGAAACTTAGCTCCATTTTTCGCCATCATTATAGTTCCAGGCATATTATATATTCTAGTTATATATTTTTTTATCAAAAAAAGATACAAAAAGTTTATTTGGTTATTTTACTTTTCTCTATCTTTTAATTTGATATGACCCGTGGTCGGTATTGCTTTGCGTATATGTTTTTGTTTATGTTTGATTTGTTCTTCGTTTCTTGTAAATAGTTGTTCTAAACCGTCTAATACAACTTCTTTAGTATAAATTTCGTAAAGTTTGGAAATTTTAGAACAATCTTCGCAGATATAAGTAGTATAGCAAGTAATTCCACATAATTTGCAATTAAACATTCTATACAATATAAAAATAAAAAAAAAATTTAGACATTTGCTCTACTTCGTGATTTTAATTGTTTGACTTGTTTTGGTGCTTTGTATTCGCCTTGTAATTGTTCTCTAGTCTTAACAGATAATCTTTCTATATAATCTTGTTGAAATACTGCTGCTTTTGCTGCTTTCTGAGCGGCAACATTATTAATTGGTTTCGCCATTGACGAGGCAATAGTTGGAGGGGCATCTAAAGTTGGATTACTTTTTGCCTTAAAACCACCTCTTCTTTTTGCTGGAGTTCCAACATTTTTACCTTTCTTATTTTTTTTACTATAAACTGTTTGGTTCACTCCATCACGAGTTCTTACAACTTTACTTTCATAATCGGGATTATCTTTCCTCTTAACTTTCTGCTTATTTTTAGTGTCTTTGACTTTAACTTTAGAAATATCCATTTTGATAATATTTATTTAGAAAAAAAATATACATATAAAATATAAATGAGTGAAAATTTTAAAAAAAATAAACCATTATATAAACCAGTAAAATCAACTAAAAAAGGTAAGAAAGGTATGGTATATGTTATGAAGAATGGTGCGAAAAGGTTAATTCATTTTGGCGATAGTTCAATGAAAGATTTTACACAACACAAAGACCCAGCAAGACGCAAAAATTATTTAGCGAGAAGTGGAGGAATTAAAAACAAACAAGGTAAACTAACTAAAAATGATAAGAATTCGGCGAATTATTGGAGTAGGCGTGTGAATTGGTAATTTTTAATAATTCAATTATTTAAAATGAAAATACTTGAATTATTTAGTGGGACACATTCAATCGGAAAAGCAGCAAAAAAAAGAGGTCATAAAGTAGTATCTTTAGATTTGGATATTGGAGCAGAATGCCCCTTTGGTAGTGGTTATAAATCAAATCACCATATTATATCGGATATAATGGAATGGGATTATACTACATTTCCTAAAGGTGATTTTGATTTAATAACAGCAAGTCCAGTATGTTTATGGTGGTCTCATATTCGCTATAGTATGATAGGAAGACAATTAAAGGGGTATGATAGACCCCTTACAAAAGAGGATATAGATAATGATATTCTCAAATATGGTGTTCCTATGGTTGATAAAATTTTTGAGATATTAGACTATTTCAAACCTAAACATTTTTGGATAGAAAACCCCCAAACTGGTAGAATGAAAGAATACATAGACCCACTCATTCCATTTTATGATATAGATTATTGTAAATATGGATTTGAATATAAAAAGAGAACTAGAATTTGGACTAACATTCCAAATTTCAAACCTTTAATATGTAAAATGGATTGTAGTTTTGTTAAAACATTTGGTAATCAAACTATACATACAACTAATTTAGCGTCAAGTTGTAAGGTATTAGTAGATGGTAAAATAATTACATTAAATTCAGCAGAAAAGAGAAAACAATATAAAGGTGTTAAAAAAATAAAATTAAGTGAAAAGAAACATAATAAATATGATAGATACAGAATTCCATTTAAATTAGTTGAAGCATTGTTGGTTGCTTGTGAATTAAATTCTTAACATATTATATATGGACCAAAAAACAAAAAGTAGGTTAATCAGAGAACAAATGGATTTAATAGAACAATTAAAAAAAAAACAAATAGGTAAAATGAAACCCGAAAAAAGGATAGGACTAGGTAGACTAGAAGAAGACGCAATGAATGAATGGAAAAGATTAGCAAAAATAACTCCTATAGACGAAAAGAAAAAGAAAAAAAAATTACCAACGACACCAGCACAAGCAGGCACAAGTGAGGGTGGTGCAGCAAAACCTAAAAAGAAAATAACTAGAAGTGAAATATTGAAAAAAAATAATAAGGATTTAGCAAAATATATATCAAAGGTAAAAAAAGGTAAGCAATTTCCTTATTTTAATAAAAAAAGTAAATTTGAAAAAAAAGCGTTTTTCTTTGACGAAGAACAATATAGATATGAATATACTGGTAGTCCGAATTTAGTAGCAACACCACAACCAGCACCAGCAAGACAACCCCCACCCCCAAATAATACTGGCGCAGTTAATATAGCACAAATGGGAGTTCGTAGTGTATCAAGTATAGGTGGCAGTGGTAGTGGCGGAGGCCCACCCAGTGGCGGTGGCGGTGGCGGTGGCGGTGGCGGTGGTGGCGGTGGCGGTGGTGGCGGTGGTGGCGGTGGTGGTGGCGCTCCTAGAGTAAGGAGAAACCGAACACAACGAGTAGCGGGGCAAGCAGTTCAGAAAACTTCTAAACCAAGAACTACATCCAAACCAAGGGCAAAATCTGCACCAGCAGCACCTAATATGAAACAATCTGTATCAAAACCAAAAAGAGATATTACAAGAATAACAACACCAAAACCCAAATCAAAACCAAAACAAGCAGCGGGAACAGTGGGTAAGCGAGTAGGGACTGGAAAGGGACCGAAGCAAGTAGAGCAAACCAAACCGACACCACGAGGGCGGATAAAGGGTGAAAATACAGCACCAAAAGGAAAAGGGCCAAAAGCAACATATTAAACTTTATTTGTTTTAACTATATTAGTTATATCTTCTTGTAATCTTTTTATATCATTTCTTAATTTTTTATTTTCTCTTTCTATTCTTAAAATATGGTGTCGCATTACTTCCAATATAGCAAGTAATTCTTCAAATAATTTTTTTAAATTCATTTATATTATATAAATATAATATATAAATGCCTACTCCGACTAATAAAGCATTGTATGCGAAAGCAAGAGCAAAATATTCTTCTATGAAACATAGCGCTTATAAATCTTCTTTAGTAGTTAAAGCGTATAAAAAAATGGGTGGTGGTTATAGTGGAGCAAAACCAAAAAAAACTGGATTAACACGATGGCATAAAGAAGACTGGAGAACACAAGACGGCAAAAAAACATACGAAGGCAAAAAAGGTAAAATATTCAGACCTACAAAACGAATTACAAAAGACACACCTACAACAATGAAAGAATTAACACCAGCGCAAAAAAAAAAAGCAGTAGCAGAAAAAAAAGCAACTGGTAAAGTTAAAAAGTATAAAAAATAATCTTAAAAGTATATAAATGAGCGAAGAAATGTTTATAAAAGAAACTGTTGAAACAGAAGTCAAACCCAAGAAACCAAAAAAGAAAAGAGTTTTAAGTGAGAAACAATTAGAAGGATTAGCAAAAGGTAGAGCAAAAATGGCTGAAAAACGCCGTATTAAAAAAGAAATGGATAATAAAAGAAAAGAATTAGCGGCACTTGATACAAAAGCAGTAAAAGATAATCAGAAAGAAGTTAAAGCAGTGAGAGGTAGAAAGAAAAAAGTTATTGAAGAACAAAAAATTATTGAAGAAGATTGGAAAGTAAAAAAACAGAAGGGGGATAAATCAAGTAGTAAGTTTAATAAACTAAAAACTGGCGCTATTAAACAATTAAAATCCAATGAAGAAATGGATGAATTTGAAAACATAATGAAAGGTGTAACTAAGGAAATGGAAAGAAACCCAGCACAACTATACGAATATTTAAGGGAACACGGAGATAGATTAATTGGAAAAGCAAAAAAAAAATTACAACCAGTTAAGGAAGAACCTAAAGAAATAAAACCTTCTATTAAATTAAGTATAGATGAGTTATAAATACGATAAAGCACAAGATTACGACCTTAATATGGAAGACGAACACGATAAGAAAAAGGATAAAAAAAAGAAAAAATCCAAAGAAGGATTAAAAGAAGATAGAGATTTAACTATATATCCAATCAAAATAGAAGACGATAAACTAAATGAAGGAGAGGATAAATACCCTTTAGTATCTCCAGTGCATTTAATATTGGTAGTAGGTAGAGTAAAAAGTGGTAAATCATTATTAATTAACAACCTATATTTATCTGAAAGATTTTATAAAGACGACTATGAAACAAGAATTCTAATTAGTTCTACCGCACACAATGACGCTATAAATAAATATATGATAGACGAATTTGATTTCGTTTTTGAAGAGTTTAGCGAGGAATTACTAGATAGTATTGTAGAAATGGTAAAGGCAGACGAAGGAAAAGGTAGGTGGTTAGTATTGTTGGACGATATTATCGGGGATGTAAAGTTTAGTAGGGGCGGAAGAGTAGACGCAATTTCTGCATTAGCGTCAAAATTCAGACATATAGGAAATGGAGAAATTGAAGGTAAGTTGGCGGTATGTATTACGACGCAATATTTCAAATATATATCTACTATTTTAAGAAACAACGCAACCGCATACTATATTATGGGGTCATTTCCCGAAGCAGAAATGAAAAAGATAGGAGAAGCACTATCATTTTTCGGTAATGGAGATAAACAATTTATGGAAATATTTAGAAGGTCTAGGGTAGAAGAATATGACTTTACATTTCTAAGCGTTCAAGAGTTAGAAGCAAGAAGAAACCACGACGACCTAATATGGAGTAAAAAAGAAGGTTTTACACAACCATACGGAGACGATAAGCGAAGCAACGAAAAACAATTAAGCAATCAAGATACAGCGAAATCAGAAAAACAACCAGCGCAGCCACAATCTGAAAATAAAAATATAGAAGAATAATATATAATGGCTGATTTTTCTTCAAGATTAAATCAATTTAGAGCAGGCTTACAAGACCAACAAGACAACTTTAATAAATTAGCGAGCAATATGTCTCAAATGGGTCGTAGTTTTTTACCCGATAAAGTAGCGCAAAGTATGGAATATACTGAAAAGATTGGTGGTTCTATGGTAGGTGTTGGTGCTGGTATTCAAAGTGGTAAAAAAATTGCTACTCGTATTATGAAAATGAGAAAAGCAAAAGCAGCAAAAAATAACAATACACCACAAGAAAGCGAAAGACCAAGTCAAAGCAACATAAAACAAAAAGCAAGGGACGCAGAAGGGGACGCACAAACAGAACAAGAAGGTAGAACAACTACGCAGACGGATAGAATAGGTCAAGAAGCAGCAGACCCATTTAAAGACGCTAGAGAAGTAGGACAAAGAGGAGACGCTGGAGCTCGTGGAGAAACTCAAGATGAAAGCGAACAAAAGAACTTAAGGGAAGCGGGAGGAGAAGAAGAGGAAGAAGAAGAAGGAGGAGGAGCTACTGAAGCAGAAGCACCAACCTCCGATATTGGAACAAGTATTAGACGAGGTGGGGGTAGTGTATTAGGAGAAGACGCACCGCAACAAGGAAGTAGTGCTTCACTTACTGCAGACCAGCAGGCACAATTTGATAGATTAACTAGTCAAAAACCTATTACTGGAGAACCTAGCGAACAAACTTTAGCTGGAAAAACTAGACCAAACCCAGCAGCAGACGACGACTTATTGGCTGCTGGTGGAGATGAAGCAGAACAAGGGATATTATCACGAGTAGGTGGCGCTATTGGAGACGCTGCAAAAGCAGTTGGAAGAAAAGTTGCTGGTGGTATAGGAGATACAATAGCAGAAGCGGGGGTTGCTGATGCAGTTCCATTTGTGGGCGAATTGGTAGGACTTGGAATGTTAATTCACGGTATAGTAAAAGCGCATAGACACGAAGAAAACGGAGGAGGCCCCAAATTAAGTGCTACAAATCAAGAAGCAACCGAGCAAAGCGGTGGTTTTTCTACTGATATGTTAAAAGGTATGAGTGGAGCTCCCGGCATTGTATAAACACTTTTTTTTACTTTTTTTTTCTCAATTATAGTTATAATGAACTTTACTTGTATATCACCAAAAGATAATGGTTATAACTATAATGTGAGATATAATGAACCCATTATTATCCCCGAGAATGCTAGTGTATCTATGAATTTCGCACAGTTTGAAAGGGATAATAAAATCAGATTTACTACAGCACAAACTATTAGAATTGTAGCAGATACAATATACCCATATTGGGATTACCATAATAACGGTGCTGGTAAAGTAGACGGTGCGTGGAGACAAAATGTTCCAAGAAATAATACTGATTTACTTTTTGAAATACCAGCGGGAGAATATAACTTGAATGACGGCGAAAATTCATTACAAGCAGCAATTTGCAAAGCACTAGGAACTGGTGGGGATAAAGGTATTTTTAGTTTATTTAATACTACAAATAGCATTTATGGTATAAATCCACAAGCAAAAAATCGCAGTTTAACTTTACCTAATTTTATGTTAATTATACCACCTATAGATAGAGCAGAAAAAGGATTAGAAATAGGTTTTACACATAGTGGAGGACATAGTGCTTTTGGTTTACACGCAGACCACCAAGTAGGAATGGAAGCACAAGGACACGCATTTGCAGGTAGAGTTAGAAAATCTAATGCAGTTGCAGATGTTGCTTTAGCAGCAAACGGATTACCACAAGCAGGCACATATAATTCATACTGTTTATCAACCCATAACTACTTTCATATAGGGGTGAATGCAAATCAATATATAAAATTAAATACAGACAATACTGTTGTTATAAAAGACGGAGGATATGATAGTTTATCAAATTCTAATACAGTTCAATTTGTATGTAATCAGAATATAGACGTTCAAGAAGGTAATGTATTTGTAGGATTATATAGCGAACAATGTGCGGGTGTAGATGTAGGAGGTGCTGATGAAAGCACCTTATATGAAGGTGTAGGATTAACAGAATATATTAACAGAGCACAAATGGTATCAGCACAAGACGAAGGCACAACTGGCGGATTTTATCCCGAATGTTTCTTTGGTGTTGAAATTACTGGTGGCGCTATAACTACTGACGGTTCAGTAGAAGCGGGAAAACCAAGAATGATAAATATAATAGGTGGAAATAATCATATTTTTCCAATAACAACTGGTATTTCTCAAATGAAAGTATTTGAAAGTATACCATTAGACGCAATTAGAGACCCTCACGATAATTCACCAGTATCTATAGGTTTTCAAATGTATTTAGATAAAAATAATAAAAACTTTTACCACCACGGAGAAATGAGTGCCTCAAGACAAATAAGAGTATATCTTACAGACAGCCACGGAGGACATAAAGTAATTTATGATACTAATACTAAATATCCACACCAAGGGGCAACATTTGCTAATGGAAGTTATATTACATTCCCCAATCAATTTTTTAGTGAGGGTAATTCAAACGCCGACCCAGCAGCAATTAGTTTAGCAAAAGCACAAGCTCAAACCCCTTTTTCTGTTATTGCGTGTGCTACTAAACAAGGCGAAGGAGTAGCAATTGAGTATTCAAGAGTTGGTAAACCTGCAGAAACAGAAGATAATAATACTTCAACTTCAATATTAGAAGAATACCATTTAGAATTAAGCGAACAATTAGGAAAATTATTTTTACCTACTAGTGGAACATTAACAATGACTTCTAAGTTTCCAGCTTATGTATGTTTAGACGATGTAATTCGTTATTATAATACTGAAGAAGCAGCACAAGGTGGATTTAATGGATTAAATATGGATAGTAATGAATTTATTTATAATAAGAATTCTATTATACCACAATTTAGAACCGACCAATTTTCAGTAGTATTAAATAACCTACCAATAAAATCTTTTAAGAATACTAGCGATAAATCTAAGAGTGGATATAGAAAACCTATAGTATCTTTAATTCCACACCCATTTAGCGGTGCAGTTGAAAGTAATGAAATGGGCGGAGTTATTCAAGGTTCATACCAACCTTCATACGGTATTGTTAATAGATTAAGTAATCAAGCAATTACAACTAATAATTTTGATATTTTAATATTAGATTTAGAAACAGATAAACCTGCAGAACAATTGACTAAATCGGTTATTAATTTTACAATTCAAGCCGAATAATCTAAAAAAAAAATCTATTTTAATTATATAAATGCCTATAATTAAGAAACCATTTACTCTCGCACCGTTAAATGATAATCCAGCAGTATTAACTCAAACAGCAGCACCAGCAGTATCTATTAGTGGTGGATTTTCACATAAAGGAGGATTTCCAACTATTAAATTCTCTATACCACCACAACCCGCAATGTTAGAAATGAATTCATTGAAACTTGTAGGACAAATTCTGATAAAGAAAGCAGATAATACACTTTTACAAGCAGTTAATGTAGGAACTGATTACGCCAATGGCGGAACTAACGCCAACGCTCAATGGACGGCTGGTAATATTGAAGTTGACGGAACTAATGCTATGTTGCCGCAAACAGCACTTAACCTTCCTAATTGGGGTGGTGTAAAAAATTGTATTGATAAAGTTGTTTTACAGTCTAAGAAATCTCTTATTGAATTATCGTCTGTTAATAACTACGGACAGTATGTCGGACTTACCGAAGCATACAACAACAACGAAGACGACTACATTGTTAAACCACTTATTAATTCGTTGAGTGGAGGAACTCATAGTGAGTATGTTAATAGACGAATGTTAAGTGCTGCTGCTTATCAAGTTGGAGATACAGAAGCACACGGATTACGAGAAGTTAATTCCAAATATATAGGACAATTCTTTAGTATTCCTATTCAGTTGGATTTAATGAACCAGCAAGACTTATTTTTAGATGATGATTATCTCGGAGGTCTTCTCATTACTATTCATTTGTCTAGTGATAATGCTGTATTCAATAACAGATTTAATAGAGCTGCTGGTAATGCAGTTGCTAATAACGATATGTCTTCTCTTTCATATTCATTAAAGAATATTAGACTTGAAGGGAGATACATTGTCCCCGACGGTAATGATATGGCGAATATTCCACCACAAATGAATTTAGAAAGTAGATTAAATCTTATTAATGATATTCATTCTTCAATAAACGCTAATTCATATACCCCACAATTACAGTCTGTTAAGTCAGTCGTCAATGTATTTATGGATACAGACCAAACAAATACTTTTACCAAAAACCAAAACAATTTCCGAATGCCTCCCGGCCTTGAAAGTTACCAGCAAGCAAGAAATGGTTTAAGATTTCCTTACAACTATGAAACTTTTAATAAACCTAACACCAATGACGAAGTAGTAAATGGGACTGCTGGCGTAAATGAAAAAAATTTATTCTTCCCAGCATTAGCATACGGTATGGCGGAAGTTCGTAA
>Ga0181395_1000443_pt1 | contig 17500 bp, 35 predicted proteins | sample 18SPOviralmetaG_FD_130124 | JGI IMG/M metagenome (GOLD analysis project Ga0181395, IMG submission 130124) | Marine viral communities from the oligotrophic San Pedro Time Series (SPOT) site, San Pedro Channel, CA, USA - 18 SPOT_SRF_2010-12-16 | ecosystem: Environmental > Aquatic > Marine > Strait...
CCTACTGAAGTTGTACTGATTTGTTCGTGGTATTCACCTAATCTTAGTAAGGTGTTTACTACATTATTGTATGTCTTATTGTTTACCATTTCTCTTTACTTTATTTTGCGAGTTTAAATCTGTTTCATAACTAAGCCAAGTTAAACACTCTAAAAGACTTAAGTTTGTTATTCGTTCTAAGTTTACTATCTCTCCATTTGTCAATCTATACATCACACCAAACCATCCCCACTTCTCAGCAAAGGATTCTGAAGCTATTGCATCTTCGTTTCCTTCAGCCGCTCCATCAAATACAATGGCAAAATCTCGGATAACTCCTTCCCTAAAACAAAAAAAAACCGTAAAGCACTTTGTACCTGTTGAGCTGACATCTGTTTCATTTCTTCCGTCCTGAGCCGAATATCCCCATCATAAGCATCAATAATATATATATCATTCTTCTTGTCTTTTACAGGTCTATACAGAACAGCCATTAATTCAGGCAGGTTCTTTTCTATTCCGTTCTTGATGAATTGCTCAATGTCTGCGTATTCTCCTAAACTTATAGAATCTAAATCAGGATGAAAGCCGTACTCAATTCCGTTTATCTCTATTATCCTTTTTAGCTTTGTATCTTGCTCTTGTTGTAGCTCTGCTATCCTGCTCATTATAACAGCTACATCTGACAATGCTAACTCCTTTACTAACTGCTTAGGAATGTTAGATAACGCTGCTATTGTTTCAGTAGCTTCTTCAGTCTTTGTACCTGTTTCAAAGTCAATAAGTTGCAACCACTTCTCAAGCGTTACTTCTTCCCAACTATTAATTAGCTTGAACTCTTTTACTTTACCCTTCTTTTTGATTTTGATTTCCATACAATATATAATAGAAAAAGTTAGAATTTAGTTTAACACCTCAATTGTTAATAACTTTGTAAATAATTGTGTTAAATAGTATGTTAATTAAATAAAAGGTGTATTTTTGCGGTATAAAAAAATAAACAAAATGATTACAATCAAAAAAGCACAGGAATTAAGAACACAGGGTTATAACATAGTAACTAACAGAAACTTTACTAAAGTATTGAGATACTCTAAAGATGAGTTAAAGATGGAAAGTAGAAACGAAAGACTTTACAGAGCTATGATAAAAGTAACTTACACAGCAGAGCAACAAAAAGCAGCGTGGAACTTACATTGTAAAATAAATAAAATATAAACTAATCAGGGGGTGTAAAAACCCCTACAATACTATTAAGATGACAATAACAGTTTTATATAAATTCAAAGGCACAAACCTAGTATCAACAAACACTACATCAGATGAAAGTTCTATCCCTTACTATATAGAAATAGGTGAGGAAGAAATAGAACAACAAATAAGAGAAACAATCTTAGATGAATGTATAGGGTGGGAAAGGGCTGCAAAGAAAGAGCATAAAATTCTAGCTGATTTTAAAAAGAATAAAGTAATACAAATAACTAAATAACCCTTACTGTACATAATACTTTCCTGCGTTTGGATTATCTAGGTGGTAAATTACATTGTACCTTATTCCGTCTATTGCGTGATTGTAGTTGTCTATATATAATTTTGAACCTTTATCTTGATAAGCGTAATTGTTTAGCTCTTTGGCTATGTTTATAGATTCAGGAGTTACAATTAATTGATAATCTTGCATACGAGTAATACCACTTTCAATAGTTCCTTTCTTTACAGGTTTGATGTTTACTCCTAAATGCCTAAGGTCTGCTATTAGTCTTGGTTCTGCTGAGTCTGCAATGATAAGTTTGTTGTCTACTTTTTCTAGTATTATCTTAGCTAGTTCTTGTGATTTTAACCCATTCCTGTAAAGATGTTCTTTCAAGTATATCTTCTTATGTTTTTTATCAATAGCTACTTCAGTCAATGAGTCAGGGTCTACACTAAAACCAAAGTCCATTCCACAAGAAGTCTGTAAGCCATCAGGATTAAATTCTCCTATACTCCAATTCTCAAATACTACTCCTTCTGCTTTGTCTAACCAACCTCCAAGTATTTTATGCTGATACTTTTTAAAGTTCCTATGCTTTATGCTCTTAATACGCTCTAGGAAGCTCTCTGAGAGGTTATCTTTATTGTCTAGGTATGTACTATGAATATAGCATACATTGTCTTTAATGCCGTTAAAACCTGCTTGTACTCCTTTTTCTTCAAAGAACCTTTTGTATATCCAATGTTCCTTAGTTACAGGATTCAAAACTAATATGATTCTATTCTGTACTTTCTTTTCCCTTATACTTAAATCAATAGTGTCAAAGATATTCTCGTCAATAAGTTCTTCTGCTTCATCAAGTACCCAAGTGCTTATTCCTTGTAATGACTTTAGACTAGCTGTTTGGTTTCCTGCTGATGTCTTAATACCTCTAAATAGAATGTCTGATTTGTTCCCTAAATTGACTACCTCAGCTTTATTTACGCTAAAGGTGTTTTCATATCCTAGTAGCCCTATCTTTTCCAAGAACTCAGGAATGATTGATAAGTGAGCTGATACCATTGTATAACGAGTGAATAGGACTCTTATATTCCTAGACATAGTTAAGAGTGTTAGAAAGACTGTAACTGCGAAAGACTTTCCTGAACCCCTACCACCTGTTATAATAAAGTATCTAGCTTCAGACTTAAATAGTGCTGTATATTTGTCGCTAAGATTCAGAGCTTATAAAGTTTATTAGTGGTACATTAAGACTTTCATCATTTGTTGTAACATCTACTCTTTGTTGTGGTTTGCCATAGAAATATTCAAAGAATAACTTTACCGCCCATTGCTCTTTCTTTTCTAAGCCCTTTTGTAATGACTCCAATGCAATACTACTCATTGGTGTTAAGTTCTCTATTAGCTTTTGTTCTTCAGCTTTACTTTTGCGTCCTGCACCTGCTCTTTTTCCTCCGTGTTCCATTTTGAAATAATTTGATTAATCAAGTTGTATTATATAATAGAAATTATTCGTATTCATTTGGAAGCATAAGCCTTATACCTAAGTCAGTTAAAGCCCATACTCTTATTTGTTCTGTATATACTTCAAACGCTTTTGTGTTTAAAGCTGTTGTACTTCCTATTTTATTTATTGCTATTTGGTTATCGTTAATACTTATCATTTCATATTCTGATAAAAACTTAGCTCTTAGTACATCGTGCATTTCATTAGGAAAATATCCTAGTTCTTCTGCTAGTCCTTGTACGATACATTTCCAATAGTAACTGTTCTGCATATTACTTCTTGTGTTTCTTTGTTTCTTTACACTTACTATGTAGTCGTTCTCTAATTCCTTTAGATAACTAAATAGACTTTGCTTATCTCTATTGTCTTTTATTACAAACTTCACTACTCAGTCGCTTTACTTCTTATCTTTTCTGTTGCTCCTTCCCAAAGCTTATCTCGTTTCATACTTAAAGTAGGTTCAGTTCTTTTAAGTGTAGGTATGCCTTCTGTTGGTTCGCTATCCATATACTTACCACAACCGCATTGAGCTTCTTTACAAACCCACTTTTTATCTCTTAAGACTATTGTAGCTTTGCCAACTTCTTTTTCTTCTTTACCGCATTCGCAAGTGTATAGTGTCATTTTGTTTCTTTTATTTGTTCTGCATAATCATAAGCTGATTTCCATTGTCTTGTTACTTTATCAGTATTATCTAATTTATCTAATTCAAATTCTAGGTGATTGATTGCTTTCTGTATGCACTCAATAGGACTATCGTGTTTCCTTTCTGCTCTTAGCAAGTAAGTAACAGCTGTTCCTGTATTGTAGCTAAGTTCAAAGTCTTCTATAACCTTACGAGCTTCATAGCCGTATCTTATTCCTTTGTAGTAGCTTGGTATTCTATTGTCTTTCATTTATCCTGTCGTTTTCTAGTCCTCCTGTTAGTGTTTCTACTTTATCAATTCTGTATTTTATCTTGTTATTTCTTTTGGCTCTTATCTTGCCTTCTATTATACTTAAAATTGTAAGTACAAAAATTACAAATAAGGAAAAGTACGCTAATAGTTGTAGTATCATTTGCTTAGTATTTTTAAAAGTTGGTTACTTGTGTAAATTCTGTCATCACCATCATAATTTTCATATATCATTGTGAAGTTATCGTCCTTCCAAGTCCAAAGACTTTTCACTCCTGTTTTGATGTGATGTTTTAATACACTTTTTATTGTCTTGTATGTTCTTTCCATATCTATTGTTTTAAGTATTGTCTTATTCTACTTTCACTTAACTTATACTTCTCAGCTAGTTCCTTTACACTTTTACCTTTACTGAATAAATGCTGACAATGTTTAGCCCTTCCTAAAATCTCATCACTTTTGATGTCTGTCCATTTATTCTCTTTACTATTGTAATTCTTCATATTCTTTTAGTTGAGCCGATTAATATTTCTATTCGGTTTATTGTATTGGGGAGGTAACCACACCCCCCCTCTACTACTCTAGGTAAAATAAACGCTTTTGTAGGTCTTACCCTATATTTATTAGTATTAGTCCTTAGAGTATTCTTTATATATTTTTTTTATTCCATCAAAGCAAGTTGAGATACAAGAACCGCAATTAGTTCTTACACCATAATTAGTATTGTATATTGTATTATAAGTTTCAATCATTCTCTTTTTGGCTGCTTGGTTCTTTGCTCTACCTGTTTTCAAGTCTTTCCACATATCTAAAATTTCGTCTACTATTTCCTGTGGTAAACTTTCAGGAGCTTCTACTTCTTTTGTCTTCTCCCATTTCTTCTGACTGCAACCCATTGGTGCAAGTCTTGCTTTAATCTTCATAAAACAGCCACAGTCTTTACAAGTTCCTGTAGGCTTGAAGTAATAGACACAACCCTTACATATTGCTATTCTGTCTTCATAGACTTCGTTAGGTACAAAGAACTTATTCATTTAATTTGGGAATATTACTACTAAATCTTCTTCAATCATTTAACATTTCTTTTAGCTGCACTCTTACTTTGTCTATTGTCGTGAATAAACTATTTCTGCTTATTCCTGTCTTCTTTGCTAAACTATCTAAAGTGTTTCCTTCAGAATAATACAATTCAAATATCTTCCTATCATACCAAGTGAAACTCTCTAAAGCTTCATCAATCTTTTCTAGCTTTTCCCATTGTACATCTTGTTCTTCAATTAAAGGTAAGTTGTATATGCTTTTATGGAAATTATTTTGTGCTATATTTGTTTTGTTCATATACACCCCTATTAAATTAGTATAGTACTTTTTATACTTATAATAGTAATTACTTCTAGGACTTGTTAAAGCTCGTCTTAATGCTACTGCTCCGTATCTTGTTACTCCGTCTATTCCGTCCTTATCATAAATAGCTTTAAGTGTTTCAGGATTCATTTGTAAAAAGTATATCATTAACTCTTGTACTGCATCATTTACTTCGTGCTTGTCATTAGAAAGACCATAAGCCATAGTCCTGAACTTACCTGATAGCTTTGATATTTCTAAATATATATCAGTCATTTATAACTTCCATTTTATCTATCTTGTCTGCAACCTGTTGAACTATTTCGTCTAGTATTAATCTATAAGACCTTACAACAGCTCTATTACCTTTAGTTTCTATTCCTGCAAAGAATCCGTTAGTAGCTACCGAAACATTTATAGGTATTATCATCATCCAATCCCAATAGTTATTTTCCTTAAGTCCTGTTCCGTAGCCGTTATGATATTCAATAATAATTTCTAACACTTCTAGATAACCTTCGTACTTGCTTTTAGTTGATAGCTCTTGAGAGAACTCCATACACATTTCTAAATAAGCTTCAATTATTGCTCTGTGTTCTGCACTTGCGTATATCGGTTCTGTCATACGCCAAAGATATTAAAAAAATTATTCAATTCCTTTTTCTTTTTTTAACTTATTAACAAGGGATTTGTAATAACTTATCTTTTCTTCATATTCAACCCTAGAAATCTTCAATGTTGTACGAGCTAAAAATTGTAGTTCTTGTGCTTTCCCTTCTCCATATTTTCCATCTAACGCTAGACTGAACTTGTACTGTTCACCCCACGCATAGACATTACACTTAACACATTGGACTTGACAATTCTCTTCATCAAATCTTGTAGATAAATGTTTCCTACTTTGAAAGTGTCCGTTCTGCATACCGTCTTTATATCCCCTGACTATTCCACAAGTAAAGCATTGGCACATTCCGTATTCGTTAGCTTCTCTAAGTCTAATGTAAAGACTGAACCACTTGTCAAGTTCCTTTTTTAATTTACTGACTGTCTTCTTCAATTCTTATTAAATTTTTAATTAATACTTTAACGAGCATTTCTTGGTCAAAGGTGCTTCCTTCTCTTACTTTTCTTCCTCCATAGTAAAAGATTCCTTTTAAGTTATTTATTCTTTCATAGACAATAGCATTGTTAAAAGCCCATATAATTGCTACAGGTTTTCCACTACTTACCTGAAGCTGTTGCGCTCTGACTATTTTACGCATTGCTACTATAACATCTTGTCCGTCCTCTATATTCTTATGCACTCCCTTTACTTCTGCAAATCCTGTTATCTTTCCCTTATCATAAATAACTGCGTCTATATGTGCATATTCCTGATGTAAACCATAAGTCAATCCAAAGTGTTTACAGAACTGTTTTAAAGCTTTGTTCTGTCTTTCTCTATGTGATTTGCGTTCAAATTTCATTTCCTAAAGCTTTTACCTTTAATGATTACCACCTTACACTTTCTTAATCTATCTAAAGTTCTTTCATCATATCTTTCTTTAAGTGAATTTGGTGATAGGTTAGTTGTTATTAGCAATGTCTTAGAATTGTCTTCAGCATAAGAAATAGCGTCAGCAACAGCGTCAATCTTTGTACCATAGTCATTCTTAATACTTTCAGTGCCTAAGTCATCAATTATAATAAAAGGTGCAACATTCCTGTCTACTGCTACTAATTCTTTAGCAGGTATGCTTCTAAGGACTTTATTTGTTCTTGTCCTGAAGATAGCAGGAATAACATAGTTTAAGATAGTTGATTTACCTAAACCACATTCTCCCATAAGCATAAGACCTCTACCTCTTGTGTCTACCATCCAATCAATAATTTCATCATAAGAAGGAAGATGTTCATACTTATCAATTGTTCTGTCATAATATTCAAATGCCTTAATAAACATTTCTTTTAATTCTTCTTTTGTTCCTAGCTTATACCTGTTGTAAACTTTAGGTTTAAGAAAGTCAGCTTGTTTAAATGTATCTTCTATTGTTCTCATATTCTTTTTAAAATGTTCCATCACCATAATCTTGTCCTTTTTGATGTCTGTGTGGTAAAGTGTTATTATTTTTAGGTTTATCCCATTTCTTTTGATTAGCTGCCCAAGTTTTTAATCTGAGCTTTGTACTCCAAGTTTTATTTAATTCAAATTTCATCTTAGGACTTGTTTTACTTTTTGTTGGTTCTGTCCAATAGTCAATGAATCCATTTAAAATACTTTCATCATAATCAAAAGACAAAACCTCTGAAACAAATTCATCACGCCTATTAGATATATTATTTTTATTGTTATTCTTATTGTTATTCTTATTAATAGTTTGCGTTTTTTTAACTTCTAGTTGTTCACTTTCTTTACAACTAGTTTGCGTTTTTTTAACAACTAGTTTTGCAGTTTCTTCACAACTAGTTTTGAAATAACTTAACAACTTGGCTTCCATTATTTTAAAGTGCTGCTTTGCAGGAACTCCAATTACCTTAGTTTCTATAATTCCTAAGTCTTTTAGCCTTTTAATTGCTTTCCTTTGTTGATGTGAAGTCAAGCAAGTATCTTCTTCTATATTCTTAGCAGTATTAAAAAACCATCCGTCAGTCATACCGTTAGCTATAAAGTATTCTTCTTTGCTAATTAGGTCAGCAAGCAGGATTGCACCCTTCAACCCTACCTGCTTCGCTAATTGCTTGTTTACTATTAAAAATGCTGAACTGCTTAATAATTGCTTCATAATATTTTTGCTGAATAGTTATAATTTGACATTGCAAGTTTAACATTTTCTAATTGATTAGAGAAGTCAAAGTAAGAAGTTTTTATTATACACAAAGCTTCTCCACTTGTTACCTCTAGCAATACTTGAGGTTTGCTTTCCTTAACTCCATTCTTCAGCAGGTGGCTCTTAAGGAAGTCTGAGTCTAAGAAAGTCTTCTTTGAACTGCTTATATCCTTGTAAGCTGTGTAAACTTTATTGAATACATCCCTGTACTTTGCCCAAGTTGCATAGTTACTCTTATGCATTTTTTCGTAGTGGTAAATCAAAGACCTATCTCTATTGATAACTTTAGCTATTACAGTCTGATGAGTATCTTCTTCAGTTCTTGCAATAACACTAGCAACAGTTCTAGCTATTTGTATATCTTGTTTCCTAGTCTTTTCACCTAACGAGCCTTTAGGCAACCCCAATACACTTGTAGTGAGGTTGCAAAGGTCTTTAAAATTATCTTCAGTAGTCATCTTAGAAAGGTAAATCTTCTTCTGAACCTACTACTGCTTTAGGTTGTTCGTTACTTTTATTGGAAAAGAAGTAGCCGTCTATATTATGAAAGTATCTTCCGTTATATTCTCTTGAATAAACATTACAAAGAACTGATACATCCATTCCTATTTCTAGCTTGTTCATTGAATCCATCTTATCACCAAAGGCACTAATACAGACTTCATTGTTAAACTCTCCACCTGTATCAATTACGATAGATTGTTTCTTCCACTCTTTTCCTGATTTGCTAACTCCTGATTCAGCAGCTAACTTCTTTACTAATTTTCCTGTTACTTCCATTTTTGTATTGCCTGTTTGTGCAGGTCTTTATTAATTAAATTATTGTTTCTTAAAATCTTCTGCTTCATCTTCACCGAATACTCCTAGCTCATAGAACCCTGTAAGTTTCAATACAGCTCTTGACATTGCTCTCTTCTCAGCCATCTCCATTACATACCAAGTGTTAGTATTTCCGTCTTTAAATCCTGCTCCTTTAAGTGCAGAACCGAAAGTCTGAATAATAGCTCCTTCTTTCTTTGCGTTAGCTTTAACTACACAAAAGTCTTTCTCGCACTTTATAACTTCATAGTCAATACTAATACCTTCCTGAGCTTGTATCTTGTCAATACCACTTCTTGTGATGATGATGTAGTGTTGGTGCTTAAATACATCATCTTTGGTTAGGTTGTACTTGATGTACTTTTCTTTTAAAATTTCTGTCTTCATATATTTCTACCTGTATTAATTGGCTAGGATTTTTGCCTGTTTATAATTTTGTTAAAAATACTAAATTAAATTGATTATCAAAGGTGTATTGTTATTTTCTTTGTAAAGCTTTAACCATTCAGGTTTCATATCTACCTCCCATTCTCCTGAAGTTTGCCAAGCGTATTTCTTAAGCATTTCCTTAAACTTATTATAGTTCTGTAATCTTGTAGCAACTATCACAACTGAACGGCTGTTAAATTGTAAGTCGTTATTTTCAAAGCCACCTACTTTATTTACTTGTGCAGGAATGAAGTCAGGTTTTAACAACCATTCTTCAGCTATCACTTCAGTATTGTCTATTGGCTTTCCTGTAATGAATGATATTTCAGGTTCGTTGTAATCTACATAAGTAGAATGTTCTAAGTATTCTGCGTCTTGTATTGTCATCTTAAAATCTGTTATTAAAGTCAAGTGAATTGTAATAAGTATCTTTTACTTTTACATATAAATCTCTAACCAATTGAAAAGGCAATAGATTAAGCCCTTGCTCAGTTAAAGCCGTATTGTTAGGCAATAACTCAGGTTTATTAGTTTGTACATCTAACAGGCTTAAAATAGCTTCCTGCTTAGTGTTTGCGTCTTTTAATTTAAATTTCATTATCTTAGTCCTAAAAAAAGTTCTAAAAGCGTAATAGACGCAAGTAGTACATATAAGCAGCTGTATAGTGCTGCCATTCCGAATAGTATTTCTAATATCTTTTTCATAGTGTTTGTTTTATGGGGGATTTTACTCCCCCTGTTATTATTTAGTTATAAAAAACAAAAAAAGATAAATCTCCTTTGCTTTTATGTTTTATCCCTACCTCGTTTTTAATTCTAGATATTAAGTAATTACCATCAAAATCTAACTTACTTTTTAATTCCTTTGCTCTAATTAGTTCAGTATCTGATATTTTAAATCCATTTACTATAAAACTTCTTAATATCTCTAATACTTTTGTTTCTTTTTCTTTATTAGTCATTTTTTTTGTTTGTATTGTGGAGGTTTTTACACCCCCTGATTAATTTATTTATTTTAGTTATTTGTAAAATTATTAGCGTGTTCTATGCAGTATGATTTCTTGTTGTATGTTGTGTAAGTTGTATCTGTTAAGCAGTCTTTATTTTGATGGTCTTGTATTGATAAAACCCATTCTCTAGAAATATCTTGTTTCTCTATTCTTACTGTATATCTTTCTGTTCTTGAAATGTAAGTTCCTCTTGTTCTTTTTTTAAATTTTAACATTTTGTTTATTTTTTTTGTTTGTTTGATGGTGCTAAACTACAAAACATAATTGATATAAACACAATTATTAACAGAATATTTAACAAAAAGATTAAAAAAAGTTATTCCTTATCTAGTAAATGATACTAAAATAAATTTAAAAAAAGATTGAAAAAGGGTAAAAAAAGGAGTTAAAACCTATAAAGGCATTAACAAATTGATGGGAGTTTTGCCGTTATTTAGCACAACTACACAGCCAACAGCGGGTTTTTTGCCATATTTAGCGTAAGCCATTGCGTAAGATTCGTGGTCTATTCCACAGCCAACTTGAACTCCAAAGATTCTGAAGTTCTGTCCTACAAAATTCTGAACATAACATTGGGTATGTAAATGTCCTTGTACTGTATTCATCATATCAGCTCTACACTTAGTTGAAGCAGTACCTCCTTCTCCGTGTATATATTGAACCCCGTCTAATTCATAGCGTTCAACAAAGTTCCATTCAGGAGTTTCTAATACTTCCTTATAAGATTTAATCCATTTAGAAGGTATTGCTGAGGTCTGAGCTTTCCTCATTATGATTCTGTCGTGATTACCAATAAGAACTGTAGCTTTAGGAAAAGCATCACGCCAACGAGCAATACGACTTATAGCCAATTCTAGCTCCTCTAAGCCACCCATTCCATCAGCAGAGGTTTCGTGGTAGCTTGAATAGTGGTTGTCTATTACATCACCTATAAAGATAACCTCCGTACAGTTGAAGGTTTCATATTGTTCTAAGCACCAATCAAGGTAGCTATCTAAACAGAAAGGTTCGTGAAGGTCGCCAATAACTAAGACGTTCCTAGTTTCTGATTCTCTCATCTTCTGTAAAGCAGCTACCTCGTGCGGCTTTAGTCTGTACCTATTACTTCTTAGCGACATCAGCTATTCCCTGACCTACAATAAGAACTAAGATTGCGTGATACAACTCTGTAGCTGTTGCTTCATCAACTCCTAAGAATGTTACAATAGCAGGAACTACTACTGAACCGATTGCGTACCAAAACTTCTTTGACCTTAACATCTGTCCGATAAGATACTTCTCTAAAAACTTTTTCATAACTATTTATTTTTGATTATTAAATTAATGTTTTCGCCGCCCAAATTAAGTATTTCTTTGATAACTAAGTCCATAGCAAGTTGTGAGTTATAAACAACGTCCTGTTCACTTCCTTGTCCTACTAGAATACAACCGCTTGTATCTTTAGCTGTATTTCCTATATGAAATAAGATATAATCTCTATTAGGCACATCCTGAACTAATAAGTGTAAGTAATCCCTAGTAGCTGATTCTCTTGGTAGTCTTAACCTTACTTTGTACCTCCCTTCAGGAATACAGGATATATTTCTTTGATTATTTAACCAAGGGTTCTCTAAGGTATCACAAAACCTTTCACCATTTATAAAAAGCTCTCCTATTGTAGAATTTTCCGTAAATGTATCTCTAATGATTAAAAGATTAACGCCCTTGACCTCTGTAGGCTTTTTTAAAGCCTCTCCTGCCTTTACTTGCGTTTTTGGAGTGTACCCCCTTCCTTTTTCTTTTAACGCCATTATAAGTGTTATTAGTGATTTTAGCCATTTAATTATTCTCATTTCTTTTTCTGCTTAATCTCCACTTGTCAATTGTATAAGCTATTGATATAACTAAAAGAAGAATCTTTAAAGCTAGTTCTAAGTTGCTAAATGTTGTTACGCTTAGGACAGTTCCGTTTACTACTGCTACTTCGGACACTTCCTGTATTGTTTTTCTTATCGGCATTTAAGTACGATTTTAATTTAGTTATATTCTTTTGTTTAGGTTTGTAGTGTTTCTTCATTAATCAGATGAATTTAGAAAGTTTCTTAAAGTAAGTTTCGTTCCTTGTGGTGTTGGTCTTTCAAGATTCATTCCATTGTAATACGCATTTTTGTCTGCTTTCACATCACTTCCGCTAGACTGTCCATATTCAGGGAAACTAGAATTGTTATTGCAAATGTAGTCAATCATTCTCTCCGTATAGTATTCAGCAGTATTTCTTACTTCTTCTCTTAGGTGTTGTGCTTCTTCTGTGCTTAAAGCAGTTCCTGTCTCTGAAGTCTTTGAGTAAATATTGCCGTTCTCAATTTTGAATCTGAGGAATGGAATGGCGTGGAAAAAACTAAAGTTCACCAAAACTTCAGGAATGTAGTCATTTAGTAAAGTAGCGTAAGCTTCGTTTCCTGAATCATTTACTGTTCCTGCTACAATTAAGTCTTTTAGCTTTTGATTTAGCTTAGTGCCTAGCTTAGTTTCTATATATAGCTTCTGCGCCTGTCTAACATAAGGCAAAAGTAGAGTTGTTGAAATATTAAGGTTTAGTGCACTGCTTGATTTAAGTACACTTTCTGATATAAATAGTACGTATGCCATAATTATCTTGGTTTTAAAAATCCTTTATTCTTCATTTTTTTTGGTGGTTTTGCTACTAACGGACTATTCTTCTTAGCAGTAAATCCTTCTGACTTAGCTTTAGTGTAGCCAATCATATCAGCGTCTTCTATCTTGGTAGTCTTAGATTCTCCTATTGTAGTTTTAAAGATTTGTCTTAACCAATAATGGGAACAGTTGCCGCCTCCTTTGTACCTAAAAATATCATATTTTAAAGCACCTTTAGGTCCCCATCCAATGTTTCGTTTTTGATTTTTAGAATAGTAGTAGTCATTCACAACTTTATCAGACATAGCTTGTATATCTTCTTTTCTATACAATTTTTTAGCACCCATCATTTGTTTGCAAAAATTACGAGTTTGACCTGTTTTATTTTCTAAGAAATTATCATTAGCGTATACATATCTTACTCTAAAATAATCAAAAGACTTTTTAGATAGTCCGTCCTGCTCTGACTTACGGCTTGGAATTGCTCTACCTGTTGAAGCTAACTGAACTTTTTCGTCCATTAACTCATTTAAAACATCTTCAAAGTCAAAGTCTAAATGCTCATCTTCTACCTTTTCCTCTTCTATTAACTCATATCCATCAGGTATATCCTCACCAAATTCTTCAATAAACTTAGATAGTTCTGTAGCTGAAGAATGGTCTTTACAAGGCATATAAACAGTTTGCCCTTCTAAATCGTGTTCGTGATACCCTTCACATCCAATTGACTTAGCGTGTGCTTCAGCTTCTTCTATTGTATCAAATACAGGTTTTCCGTCAATCATTCCAACTTTAGAAAAGTCTTCTTTAAAGTCTTCTCTTACTTCTACATCAGCTAAAGGTTTCAATCCAACTTCTTCTCTTATTTCGTCTTCAGTCATTACTCCTTTTAAATCCTCTGAAGTAAATTCTACTGTTATAGGTTTTAATTGCACAAACTGAACAGGTAAATCCATATTGTTTACTGAGAATAAAGTCTGTAAAGTATTTAAGATATGTAATTGAAACGGCTTTACCACCGTGTTCAAATAAAAGTTTCCTGCTGCATTAAGTTCGTCTACATTAGAACCAAGTCCTGTATCAGATTTTATTCCCATAAGCATAGGACTCGTTACCCTGTGTCCTGTAAGGATATTCTGAACTAATAGCTCCTGAAGTGCTAGATATTGCTTGTCTGCGTCAGAAACGCTTATAGGAGTTATTTCAGGTGTTCTTGTCTTGTCGTCTGAGAATGTTAAAATAAACTTCCCACTATTAGAAGCTCCTGTAAATTTCTCTACTAAGCTTTGTTCTATTTGTCTTCTCTCCTCTTGCGTAGGGATACCATTAGCAAAAGAAACAAAATAGCTCCCACTAAATCCATTTTCTATATTGTTTAAATGAAACTCTGCTACTTTTTGGTCTACTAAAGCCCAATTGTTAGCCGCTATATAATCAGGTGTATGATAGCAATCCATATTAGGACTGTAAGCACCTGTGTAAAGTAATTGACTTCCTGAAGTTCTGTCGTTCACATTAAAAGCAGGTACAGGGTATGGTTTATTCGTTCTAGTGTTTCCCCAATCAGCACTTATATAAAAACAGTCTACCTTACCCATTGCGTTTGGTTTTCCTGCTCTTACCCTCTCTACAGGTACGTGATAAACCTCAGCGATTTCTGTTCTTTCTCTATTCCAAACGATATGTAAAGCGTAAGCTCCTTGAAGTTTAAAGTCAAAAGCTACTTTCTTAATTACTTGGTGTAAACTTTCGTTTGAATTAGCGTGTCTTAAGAACTTCTTTAATTTTACATAAGATTCTAAATTAATATCGTCTTCTTCAGCTACTAAGTCCTCTCCTGCTATCATTTCAGCAGTCTGATTGATAATTGCAGCGTGTGTACTAGAATTGTAGTAAAGGTCAATTAAGAACTGTGGGTATAGGTTTTTCCAATCTTCCGTTCCGTATTCTATGTAATCCCTTCCCCTTACTTCTTGCACCATTGGAGCTGTAGATGTTTCTAAATTTATTGAAAGTATTTTGTCCATATTATAAGTTTGCGTAATAGTTAGTTACTTTTGCAGTTAGTTCTGCGTTTGTAATGTTGTATATTTGTATATCGTACATTGAGCCGTTAAAAGAATTAGTATCAGTAGCTCTTATTCCTATTGCATCAATATCAAGAGTTCCTGATAAAGACGCAGGAGACATAGAAACTCCATTTACAGTCATATTAACAGTATCTGAACTTCTAGTTAGAACAACATATCTTTCCCCAATAAAATCAACTGAAGAATTTATGTTAGCTACATTACCATCAGCTACTACTTGTAGGATGTCTTCAGTTTCAATTTTGATATATTCTCCTGTAGTTGTGTTATCCCCTAATATAGTTACATCAGGGTTAGAAGCATTTATCTTAAAAGCTATTGTAAATTCATCTGAAAGACTTATTTGAGTAGTAGTCTGTAAGTTAGAATCATTATTAGAATTAAATTGTATTTCCCCTGCATTGTAAACAGGTTGTTCTCCTGTAGTTGCTTGTACCATATCGTGAGAATATCCTGAGCTATCACCCCAAGAACTTAAAGCACTACCTAGTCTTCCTATTAGTGTATCAAATTTATACCAAGCAATTAAATTAGCACCTTCATTAAGAGGAGTCCAATCTGCAACGCTCTTAATGTTAGGAATACTCAAACCTTGTCTTAGTACAAGCATTATACGATGTCCTCGTTATAACCGATTCCTATTCCACTTGTTAGAGTAATTGCAGTTATATTCATAAAGATAGTTGTTCCTGCGGGTAAAGTAGTTTGTAAAGCAGTTTCACCTGTTGCGTCTGCTGCTGCTATTGAAGCTACAACGCTTTCTACAGGGAAGTGTACACAGTACCAATTCTTACTCGTTTGTGCTGCTGTAGTAAAGACTACTGTGCTTCCGTTTTTACCTAATTGCTCTGATAAAAGTTGTTGTACATTTTCTATTGCCATAATTTTATTTTATTGTCCGTAATATATATAATTAGTTCCTGAAGTTTCAGGGTATTGTGTGTATTGAACTTGTTCTGTTCCGTCTTTTTCTGCTAGATACATTTTTCCTTTAGTTACTAACCCTTGCACTATTCCAACATTTGCAGCAGGGTCTAACACTTGAGTTTCTGTAGAAGGTGCGTGATTTTCATCTAATGTAACTGTTCCAACCCAACTTACTTCGTAAACTTCATACTTCCAATATCCTGCAGGTAATAAATGAACTTCAGCGTCATATAAGTCTAAACCTTCTAAAACAGCTTTGTAAGTGAATCCCATTTGCGTATATCTATTGTTTATTTGTTCAGTAGGGTAAGCGTATTTTACACTTCCATCCATATCATTTATAAACTTTACTAAGTGTCTTATCTGCGTCTTAGCAACAGAAGTATTTATACGATTGTCTTCAGTTGATATATATGCTGTAATGTTTGTTGCAGTAATTGCTTGTATCATATTATATAATAGAAAAAAGTTGAATCTGTTTGGTTAATAAGAGAAAAAGGATGCCGAAGCACCCTTTAACCCATAGTGAACGCTAGTTTCCTATATACAGACAAGCTGTAACACCTTCACTAGACTAATAGAAAAGGGTAGCCACTAAGCCACCCCCTTCAAGAAATATATAAAAGAATACTACTAAGAAGGGTCTATACCTACATTAGTAAATGCTCCATTGTCAAAAGGTGTAGATGTGTAATCTGCAACCATTGGAAACGGTATTGGCTCCATTCCGTCAAAGGTCAAAGTATAACCATTTCTATCTCCGAATGCAGCTCCTGAATCCATAGTACCTGCGTTAAGTTCCATTCCGTTAGTTACTCCTAGTCCTACAATTACATTATGTCCGTTTGCTAAAGTTGCATTTAACTCTGCAAATATAACCACTTTAGTCTGAGATAATAATTTAATTTCGTTTTGGTCTTCTTTTGTAAGTTTGTTTAATACTAGATTTACAGTAGGAGTCATAAAAACAGTTCCGTTCTCTCTACTTCCTGTAATACTTTCAGAAATACTAGCAGCACCAAGTGGAGTAGTATATCTAAATAAACCACTACCTGTTCCTGCAACCATTTCTATGTCAGTAATTTCTCCTGCTGATTGAACTATCCCTGTTGTTATAATAGGGTCTACAAATTTATCATAAACTCCGAAATAAATATTCTTTACTCCTCCACTGATTCTGTTACAGTCAAGTCCCCTACCTTTTGTTAGTGCTGTACAAGCCATATTATTTGTTTTTTTAGGTTAAGGGAGGAAGGGTTTTACCCCCTCCTTCCGTATTATTTATTTTATTATGATTGGTGAACGATGTCAGCTCCGATACCTATCTGAACACCTCCTGAGTAACGAGCAACTAATCTCATATTGTCAGAACCATCTAAAGCTGACATATCCATTAATTTGATATTTGCAGTTTGGTCAGAAATTAAATCTGTACCAAAGAATAAGTTAGACTTCTCTGCTGCTACTAATTGATTGTCAGCCATTCCGTTACAAACAGCCAAACGATACCCTTCAAATACAGGTGCGTAATCTCCATTCATATTGTAAGCGTTTACATATCCTAATGTAGATACTGCTGATACA
>Ga0181395_1000446_pt1 | contig 17483 bp, 15 predicted proteins | sample 18SPOviralmetaG_FD_130124 | JGI IMG/M metagenome (GOLD analysis project Ga0181395, IMG submission 130124) | Marine viral communities from the oligotrophic San Pedro Time Series (SPOT) site, San Pedro Channel, CA, USA - 18 SPOT_SRF_2010-12-16 | ecosystem: Environmental > Aquatic > Marine > Strait...
AGGGTTAACACTGGTAACGACAAGGTCAGCCATTTTAAGAGGGAATTTCTCTGCATCACTTAAACTTGTGTCTAATTGGAACTGAAGCATGAAGTTGGAACGACCCATAGCTGCTTCACGCTCTATTAGGTCTTCGTTATCAAATCTGTCTGGGTCAGTTACATCCCATTCTTTTGCAGCATTTTCCAGATCTTCAACGATCTGTGGAGCGAGTAATCCTTCATATTGACTTAGTTTAGATTTTCGTGGGTATCGGCTGGGCCAAACAAAGGGACGGTAGTTACGCTCAGCCAACTTACGGTAAACAGTAAAAGTAGTCTGAGGAGTCCCGAGATAGCAAATACGGCTGTCAGCTTTCGGCGTGAGGATAGATTCAGCTTCCGTACAGAGTTGAAGTAATTTTTCACGCATTAACTCCGTCATAGAGTTTCCGGGTACTTCTATATCGTCTAGTACCATCAGGTCGGCTCGCGAGCCAGTAAGTTGTCCAGTAATACCAACGCTTTTTACGCTGGGAGCCTGATGAGGAGAACAAAGTACGTCGAAGGAGATTCTGGACCAACGAGACTCGTCTGACTTTGGTTGTAGGTGTTTTAACCATGGTGTTTCTATAATTAGTTTCTGTAGGAAGATTGACATGTTATCTGCTCTCTCTTTAGAGGCAGATATAATCATTATCTTCTTTTCAGGATCTTTAAAGAGAGTCCAGAGGACGAAAGCTCCTGTGATCCAACTTTTGCCAACTCCACGGAAAGCTTGGATCTGAAGACGTTTAGGTCCATTCTGAAGATAGTCTGCGATAGCATATTGAGCACGGGTTGGGGAAGGAAGGTCGAGCTGTTCCCAGAGGGCTTGTAAGAACAACTTAAAGTCCTCTTGGAGAACTATTACGACAGACTTCATGCCCTATATCTTGTATTTGGATCAGTCTTTTCATGCAACATCCAACCATCCTTACCTTTTACCCACCTAGTACCTGACGGTGCTGCATGTGGTGGTTTACTAGCTATTTTGTTTTTCCTCTTCTTCTTGTTGTCTTTAATCGTCATCCTTGCCATGTTAAATCGCCTCCAAGGGGGTTGTAATGTGTTTCATGTGTGTTTGGTCATTCATCATCTTCCGAAGCCGTCAAACTCCATTATATCCATTTGCGTTTGATCGACAAAATTCTTTTTAAGAGATCTAGTAGCATCCATACCTAAACTTAATCCTCCAAGAACTAGACTACCAGTTTCAGCTGCAGCCGCAACAGGTAAACTTGCTCCACCTGTAGGTACTGCAGCTACCGTACCGCCTAATGCTACTTTATCTAGATTATGTGCTGCTTCATCTATTTTTAATTGAGTTTTAAGCCAAGGGTCATTAGGATTATCTTCTACTTCTTGTGCTCTAGCGTTTACACCAAGACCACTTAAAAGAGCACCACCACCTAAACCACCTAAAGCTAACGTCCTCCTTGCTGCTGGGTTGTTAGTAATTTTAGATAAATTTTTTACTAAAGGATTAGGTGCATTGCTTAATTTAGAAGCTGCTGAAATTTGACCAGTTTCTTCTGCAATAATTAAATCTTTTTTACTAACTCTATTTAAAAAACCTAATCTTTCACTTAATTCAGTTGCCTTAGGATCAATTGGTATGTTATCTATAGCTTTAGATAAATCTTTAGTTGATAAATTCTGAGAATTCATTAACACTTTTTCTAACTCTGAAGCTGATTTATTACCCATATAAGGTAACTCTAAATAAGGCTTTACAGTTTCTAAAAACGCATTAGGATCTAAACCTTTTAAATCATCAATTGCTGGAACTTGAAAACCGCTTGTACCACCAAATAATTTAGCATGAGCTTGTTTTTTATATAAAGTTTCTAAAAACTCTGGAGGAATTTTTTTAGCATCAGATCCAAACCTTTTTTCTAAAACACCAGTAGTCATTAAAGCGAAAGGTTTGTGAGCAGCTGGATCAATAAAATTTAAAACTTCATCTCCAACACGTAAATTTGCTTTATCTGCCGCTTTTAAAAAAGCTGATCTTGTTGCTTTAGCTTTAGGTCCAGAAAAAGGCTGCAACCATTTTTCCATAGCATCAGGTAATACATTTAAACCTACTGGGGCATGACCAACTTTACCTGTTAATTTATCGTAATCATGTCCAATACCACCTAGTCTTTTAGGTTTTGCTTGAAAAACTTTTATAGCATTTCCTATCGCTCTACCTGTAATACCTTCGTTTTGTATTTTTTCAATTACTGAACGATATAATTCTGGTTTGTTTTGAATTAAAGCCCCTACTGATCTTCTAGCATTTTTTTGTTCTCTTTCTAAAGCTTTTCTAAGTTGTATAAGAGCATCAAACTCTTCACTACTAACACCTTCTTTTAAAACACTTCTCTTACCAGCACTTACTTGTAAACTTTTTATTTGTTTTCTAATAGGTGGTAAATCTTTTAGTTTTAATTCTTTTATCCTATCTTGCAAAGATTTAAGAATTGTATTACTATAAGTTTCTAGAACTTTATTATCCATAACTTACACTATAGGTTCATCAAACAAGGATGGCATAGGTGATTTTTCTACTGGAGTGACAACACCTTGAGGTGTACCAGCTTTTTCTTCAACTGTCCCAGTTTGTTCAGTAGTAACTTCTGTTGTAGGTATTTTAGCTTCTTGCATTTTTAAATCATATGCTAAACGTCGTCTTCTAGACATAACACCCATTGGTTCACCAAGTTCGTTTTCCGTAAACACGTTACTCTTTTTAACACGTTTACCTGCACTATCTAATACATCTTCACCATAGTATTGATCTACACCCTGTCTCATAGCAGTTTGATAATCTGTTACATAATTATTATCAGTAGCAGTGTTAACTTGTTGTTGTTCTTTTATAGCATTATTTAAAATAGTATCTTCAGTTTTAAATTTTTGCATAAGTTTAGCTTTTTCATTACCTAAAAATACTATTTGATCCCCTTGCATTGCTACAAGTGGATTATCTTGAGGCATAAAAGAGTTTTGTTGTGGTGCTTCTTCTCTATTCGCTGCTGCTTCAGCTAAAGTGTTTTGATTAATTTCTTCTTCATTAACTGTAGGAGTTGGTGCTATTTCATATTCTTTACTAATAGTCCCTCTACGTCCACTACCGTCTACATCAGTCGAATCACTGTATTCTTTACGAAATCTTTTAGCATCTTTAACAGTCATCTGTTTTCCAAATTCATATTCAGAGTTTGGATCAAAGACTAATGAATCTCCAATGTTTTGATAGCCATCTATTAATGGTTCAAATATTTCTGAAAGGCTTGGTGGCTTATACCCTTTAGCTTGATTACTTCTTTTTTTCTTAGCCATAGTTAATTAATGTGTGATAAAATTAGCTCTTCCCTATACGGTTTGTATCCAAACGTATCTCTCATCCAGTCCCTCCAGTATCTACTACCTTTCTCCTGATTACATCTCCTACACGCTGGTACCATATTCTTTGTAATTGTTTCTCCACCGTTGCATTTAGGTTTAACATGATCGAGTGTAAGTTGGTTAATTTCATAATGGGTTCCACAATAAACACATGTACAATTAAAGTGCTCTTTAACAGCTCTTCTCCAGAGCTTTTTAGCGTCAGGACTTGTCATGGTTATTAGATTGTATAAGTAATGTTTAGGAGTTGGTAGTAGAGGTGTCATCCTTTGGCTTTACCTCTGTTTCTGGCTCGGTTTTTGGATTGGGCTTCAAGCTTGGTGCCCCCGCTTTGTTTATGCGAGACATCCAAGTTATCGCCATTACCATAGGTTCCTCGCCTTCTGTTTTCGGCATTTAGTTTTGATCTCCGTCTTATTTCAGATGGTTTAGAATTGTACTTTTTACGGTACGAAGCTTTCTTAGCTTTAGCTTTAGGGTTAGCTCTATAGTACTTCGTGCTGATGCTTGCCATATAATCTCCGTTGTACAAGGTCTGGGTCGATTTTAGGCATTACAGCTGCCAATTTATCCAGTGCAGTGCCTTCATAGGCAATACCACTGATGTCATTCTTAACTAGCCAATCACAGGCTGCTTTCAATTCATGGGCGGTAGCTTCTCCACTCTTAACTCTTTTAAGGAATTCAGTCGTAACGAGGTTATGTAACTCGTTAAACTGATCTTCCGTAGCTTTTCTAGCCATTATGTACCGGGAAATAGTTGTTTCTCTATAATTTCTACAGCCTTATCGTCTAAGGTGTTATCAGTAGTGGAAACAAGCTTTTTCAATACATCAATTAGCAATCTTTTGACTGATGTTGATGTAGCAAACTTGATAAGGATGGGTTTAATTAGTAGAATCATTTACTTTAGTGGGTTGTGTTGGGCAATTGTACTCTTGTTTATCCCAAGGGAATTTTTTATCTATAGGAGTACATGCGTTTTTTAAATACTGCTTAACTGCAGTTTTTTTCTTTGCTTGATATTCAACTATAGGAACGACATCGCTACACATGTCATAAACACGTGTTTCTTCAGCTAACATAAATCCCTTTTGTTGGAGTTCAGCACATTTTAGTACACGTACAAGCTCATAATCAAGTCTCATTTTTTCTTCTTGTCTTGCAGCTATACGTCTGCACTGTGCTAAACCTCTACGGTCTAAAGGGAACATAAAGTTAACCTGTCCTCCCCAGTTTTCTGCTACTGTGTAGCTCCTTTGAGCCATTTCTTCGTCAAAGGGTTTAGTATGGTTGCCCATATAGAATGGGCTGAACGTCATTGTACTACCATTACAGCTAACCCCAGAACCATAGTGCTGCCTTGAAGGAGCACCATTATTCTGGAATTGTACTGCTTGGTTTGTTACATTTCCAGTCGCTGCTGCAACAGGATTTGACGTATTATTTGTCTCTCCTTCTGCTCCTTTAACAGGTGCTATTGAGAAAAGACTGATAAGGAGACAGTAGTAGATTCCTGATCTATAGTTCTTTCTATTTCTGTCAGTTCTATCACTTGACTGGCTGCTCTTGTTACTACTTCTAGTGAAAAGTCTGAACCAGCTGTTGTCATGTTGAAGATTGAATCGCTGTCTACTATTCCTCCAGACGTTGCTGAAGAATGGGTTATATTGTCGCCTGACCATTTGTTTAATGCGGCACCATAAGTGGTGGTTGTGATTTCTTCTACTATATCTGTAGTAGTAGTAGTAGTACTATTCATAGACCCTTGGGTAAAATTGGGTTGTACTAATTCAGCTCTTACTACCGTGGGTGATGCCAGCATTAAGAGTAAAAGCCATTTCTTCATTGTTCCTTTTTTTTAACCATAGGACAGTTTACTGGACCTTTATTTTTATTATTGTTGCCTGTAGTAAGGCCAAAGGTCGCTAATGCTCCAGTAAATACACTAGCAACGAACGTGATATCAGAATTACCTGATTTTTTAACCATAGGTATTTCTACGTAATTCATAGTAATTATGAATCCAGACCAAACGACTACGCCCAGTCTGACAAATGTACCTAAGATTTGTATCTGATGTTCCTGATCCTCTGCAGCATCTTTCAGCTTTCCGAGGAGTCCTTTGTCTTTTTCTTCTGGCGGTTTTCCTTCCATGTATCCACTTTTTTTTGGAGAAATTTTTGAACCTGTTTCTTAATTTTATTAAAAAAAGGTGTTGCTAAAGTAGTTGTTGCAACCGCTGCAACAGCAGCATAGGTCGCAGTGGCGACTACTTCTGCAGTCGGTAAGGGTAAAGTTATATCTATTACAGGTACTTTAAGGCTAGGCTGTACAGTTTGAGCTTCAGTATTTTCTTCTTTTTGTAACTTTACTCCAGCTGGTGCTACCAAGTTACTAGGAGGGATGACAACTGGTGGGAATATTGGCATCTCTGCTGACGGTTGCTTTAGAGGGATGCTAGGCATGTCTAAAGCACTTGGAAGTTTACCGCGTCCTAAATTGATGGATGGGATTTCCATTTAGGCGTGAGCGTAGTAAATATATGTAGACCCGTTGTCATTAACTTCACCGAGACCACCAGCCATATCAAATCCTGTTGACGTTGGCGCACCAAGTGCGTAAGCTGATTGAGCAGAATTAGAATTTAGATACATAAAGTTATCATTTCCACTACCCCATCCTCTTGTTGTGTCGAGTACAACCCAACCACCAGTGCTAGTTATGTTTTTTACAAAAAGAAACCTTGGTTGAAAACCTAAGTTTACGGATATTGTAGAAGTTTGGCCGCTAAAGCTACCAACCTTGCTGATGCCGTCAACGCTGGCGAAGAGCATGGCTATATGCTTTTCATTATTACCATTAATTCCATCATAACTATATAAGGAAAAATGAGTAGAGGTAGGAGTTCCATAAAATAAATCATAGTCAGCTTCAGCTCCGCTAGTATTTAATCGCATGAAATAGGTACTTGGATTGGCATTATTTAATCCTTTATGCCAGACAAACCACGTTCCATCATTAGTAGCGTCTCTTTGCCTTACCCACATCATTTCTGGAGTTTTTGAGAGGGAATGAGGAATTGCATGACCTGCTGTTCCATTTCCGTTATAGGTCACCACATCAAAACCAGCGTGGCGTTTCCACATCCATGATTGGTAAGAAGATTGATTATTTGTGGCAGCATACCAACCATTGTTGTAATCCCATTTGTTATCTCCAGATGTAGCTTCGCCAGCAGTACTATTTGTTATTACATATTTATCTCCTGTAAGTCTCGATTGAGTCCACCAATTTTCTGAAGTTGCAGGTTGTCTATTAAGGGCAAAATCAGTAACAAATCCACTAACAAAGGCAGGAACATCAGAATTACTTGTACCCATAACCATATTGAACACATCCGTAGCCAATTGAGGCTTTTGTACCAGAGGATCTGGACGGCGGATTGCCATGTAGACATATTGTTTCCCACTTTCATTTTGCCAATTACTACTGGCACTGCTTAAATTAAAACCTGTAGAAGTAGGATTTCCAAAGTTAAAAGGACTCTCTATTGAATTATTATTAGGAACTAAGTACTGGTCATTACCATCACTAACCCAACCTCTCATGCTATCTAATAATTGCCAATTCTGACTATCAGTTACATTCTTAACTAGCCACCACTGAGGTTCCCAACCTACATAGATTTCATGATTAGCAGTAGAATTTCCCTCATAACTACCGCACTTGATTACGTTTTGATCCCCTGCGTCTCCAAAAACAAAACCAGCAGGGTCATCGAAGGGGCTATCTGTTGATGCTGTTGGATCACCATTAGCACTGATTGTTGCAGGGGTTACGGTACTTCCAGTCGTGCTGGAATTGTTGCAGCATAAAAGCTTAACGTTTGAACTTGTAGCACTTTGGCTCGTTTGTGTTAATGGCTCAGTTGGTGGGTTAAATGATGAGGTATAAAGAGCTTGATGAGTAATCCTTACATTTGAAACTTTACCATCAAATTCACTTCCATTAGCAACTTTACCAATAGAGAAAATAGTAGAAGTACCAGTTGGCGTCCCTTGTTTTGTTGCTGATTTTTCTAAAGTTCCATTGATATAGATTTTTATACTACTAGAACCGTCGTAACACATTGCCAAGTGATACCATTGCCCTTTATTTAAAGCACGAGTCGTTGTAACTTGTTGAATACTTCCATTCCAATAATAAAATTCAACTGTTCCATCTGATTTAGGTCCAAAACTCCAAGTCTCTCCATTACCAGTTGGAGCACAAACACTTAAGACACCTGGACCACCATTACCACCAGAAACGAATCCATCCGCATTAACCCAATATTCAACAGTAAATGCTTGATCCCACCAATTCCTTAAGACAGCATCACATGTTTGCGTTAAATAATCACCCGACCCATCAAAATCAACACTCCTTGCTGTAGCGGCAGTGGACTCACCTCCTGCAAATAGGTAGGCTACATAATTATCTCCATTTTTATTAACACCATCATCAGTACCGACACTAAAAACACTTGACGTAGGCTCAGTATTGTTGTAATCATTTGAGCTAGTATAAAACGCATCAGGTAAGTTAAAATTTTGATTTTTTGTTGCTCCCATAGAACGATGATAACAACGCCAATTTTCACCAGTAGTACTTAAATTCTTTATAAGAATCATCCCAGGAGCACTGCCTAAACTATGGCTTTCTGTCTTAGCCGAACCTGTTCCTGTGTAGGTAACAACATCAAAGAACCCAGGTGCCTTGCGGAATGACCAGTAACAAATAGGGTGTGCGGGGTTTCCATAAGCAGAACTGCCTAATGAATAACCATTAGTGTTGAATGAAGTAATAGATAAAGCTCGATTATTTTGTCCATTACTTTCATCTGAAGAAAGTTTTGGTGAGTTTGCCTCAGATATACCTCTTTCACTGTCATATAAGCTATGAGATTGACTTCTTGTTCTTTCCTTGCCCCATAACAAACCGCCATGCGTGGCAAGGTCAATACCATTAGTAATTGTCTTTTGAGTACCAGCAGTACCGTCATTACTACCATTACCAGTAAAAACATCGATTGAGAAAACATCGTCCAAATACGTCTTCTTGCTGACACCAACGCCAAGCATTAATTGTTGAATTGGTGTCATATCAGCTCAACCCCGCACCTGAGATGTAGCCGATATTATGAGCAGCGAACCATACGGTACACATGCCACGACCAGCAAGGGTACGATTTCCAGTGCTAGCATCAGCCGTGTTATATAAAGTGAAATTAGAACCTTGATGAATTGTTTCATCGTTTCCACTATTATTCACAATGGTTACGGCATCACCAGCCGAAAAGACTGAAGGATTGAAATGAACATCGTAAGCAATATAAATAACTTTCCCTGCGTCAGCGGCAATTGCTACATGGTTTGAACCTGGAGAGGTTGAAGGTATAGATCTTACATCACCCTTTGAATCTGATACCGTTCCAGCACCAGTTATATTACCTGAACCAGATACAGTTATACTGTTAACCCAAGATCCTGTTGAATAATTAGCAATAGTAAAAGTACCATCGGTATTTGCTACTTGCCTCCAGTAATCAGCGTTATCATCAGCTTCATCTGCATACATCAATAATGTAGCTGCACCTCCTTCTGGCCCTAAAAGTTTTGCAATACCAGTAGTAATTTCTACATTTTGATTAAACGTCCAAGAATCAGTAGAGTTTACCCATTTAATTTCCTTATTTCCATCACCTGACTCTAAGGTAATACCACCACCATCGGCTGCTGCGTCATTAGCAGCACCTTTAGCAATTTCAATATTCTTATCAGTAACAGTCATCGTAGAAGATGCAACTGTTGTAGTCGTACCGTTTACTTGGAGGTTGCCTGACAGTGTTAGTGCAGCTGCGTTTACTGTTCCTGTAAAGGTAGGATTAGCTAAATTAGCTTTTAAGGCATCAGCTGTATCTACATATGCTTTAACAGACTGCTGACTAGGAGGTCTAGTAGCACTGTTAGTTGACATATTGTCTTCATCAATTAAAGATAAAGCAGCAGATTCTTTAGCAAGTGGTACACCACCAGCTGTACTGCCGTCATGTACGACAATAGTATCTTTAGTTGTATCTACAGTGACTTCGCCTTCTGCACCAGTGAAGCTACTGTGTTGTGAGGTTGTACCTCTTCTTAATTTTAATAGTTTAGCCATGGTTATGAAAGAGTTCCGAAGTCCATTTGTAAGTTATCTCCACTGACAGTTCCTACTTCAGTGAGGTTTTTATCATTGCAATCTAAGTGACCGCCAAGTTGAGGTGTAGTATCGTTTATAAGATCTGTAAGTCCGGGTGTGATACCAGTAAATGTTGATCCAGTGTAGTATTTTAATACATTAGCAGACCCATCATACCAGAGATCACCAGCTGAAGGACTTCCCGGTGCTGAGTTGGCAATCTTATATTCATTAGCATAACGGTTAACGTCAGCTATAGAACTAGCTACAGTACTTATGTTACTGTTAGCACTTGCTACTGTATTAATATTAGATATACCACTTGCAACTGTACTTATATTACTATTTGCACCTGCTACTGTATTAACATTAGTAATATTTGTAGCAACAGTATTAATGTTATTACCACTACCTGTAGACACAGAAGCAGTAATTAACCCTAGATCTTCACTAAATGTAATCTGACCAGCTACTGCATTGATATTATTAGCGTTAGAATTAACGGTAGTAATAGCATTGATGTTAGTATTCGTAGTATTAACCGCAGCTATATTAGTAGCTACTGTATTAACATTCGATATACTACTAGCAACTGTTGTTACTTCTGTTGCTTTAGGTACCTGTCTATGGAATGTATAAGTATTTAATGTCGTAGTTGTTTCTACGATCATTCCATAAGTAGAAGCATACGTTGTACTATTCGCTAAACCAGTAATAGTAACTGTTGAGTTACCTACAGTACCATTAGAAATGGTTGCAACTCCAGATCCATTAGAGGTAAGGTTGCTGCCGAGAGATTTAATAGATACAAGAGTTCCAGCCCCGTTATTAATGTCAGGGTTAGCGTTAGGAAAAGATGTTTCATTTGCTATTGGTACAAAACCACCAACATCATCAATCATATCTGTGATGCGAGCATCTATAGCTGATGTGGTAGCTATTTTAGTATTAGATGCAGACCATGTTTCGTCTGATCTTATTTCATTTGCACTGCCAATTTTATAAAAATTATTATCAACTTCAGTTTCTGTATAATAAACATCATTCAGGTTTTTAGAACCTACAGCAGTTACATGACCTTGTGCAGATATAGTTATATCTTGTATAACATTACCATCACTATTATTAACTGTTGTATTAGCTCCACTAACACTATGGTTGATAGTAACTTGACCACCAGATGCAGTCTTAGCTAAATCAGTACCAGCTAAAACATCGCTTTCCAGAGCAGTGTCTACTTTAGCATTTATACGATTATCAATAGCACCAGTGGTAGCTATTTGTGTGTTATTAGATGCCCATGTTTCAGTACTTAGAATAGTTGGGTCGCCTTTTTTCCAAGAATTCAGTACATCAACATTAGCTTCTTGGTTTACATATAAGTTTTGTAGTGTATTATCATTCAGATCGTTAGCTCTTATAGCTGATCCGGGGTAGAATGTAGCCTTAGGAGTGTTAAAAGCTGTCTCTCGATAGATTCTAATTGCTACACCATTAGTAGGAGTGCTGTTAAATCTAACCGTTGTTGCATTGAGCAACGTATATGCAGTTGTAGCGTTGCCACCAAGACTTGCCTTGATGTCAGTTGTATCTAAATATGGGAATGTGAACGAGTAATCGGTGGTGGAACCGTTACCCGTGTATAAATTTTCAATTGTTACGGTCATTTATTTAAGTTAAGGATTTCTTTTAACTCATTCCTGTTGTCATAGCCTTGTAAAGCTTCAGGAATATTACCTTGTCTGAGTGCATTTTTAATTCTAGCTTTAGATTCACCTATAGCAGAGTGTTGTTCGTGATGCCTTTCTAGCCATGAACAGGCATACTTCATAGCTTGTTGATGTATGCGGTTTAACTCTTGATGTACCACCAATTCTTTTATAGGGAAGTCTCTTTGTTTTTTAAGTCCTCTAGCTTTACCATACTCTTTTAATTTTTTATCCCAAAAATTATCAGGAGCATTCATCATTCTTTCAATCTGACCAGCTAGATCCATGTTTTGAGCTATCCAATTATTTACTTTATATCTATCTTGCGTTGAAATAGGTTCACCAGTAATAGGATTGATTTCCAAACTACGTTGTGAATCCCATCCAGTACTAATCAACCATTGCCTCCAAGGTTCCATATCACCATTAGATTTACCAAACGGCATAAAAGCATTGAAAGCTGCTGTTAACGGTTCGTGGAATCTTATAGGTTGGCCAGTGTATATATCTAATTGATCTTGTAATGCGTCATCTGCTGTACCACTTCGAGACATAAACTTCCATTTGTTTTGTATCAAAGCACCCCAATCATTTTCTACATCTTTTAACTGTGGTGTTACAGCATTATTTAATATACTTCTAATACCAGATGTAGCAAACGGAACCATAGAATCACCTTGATTAACTACAAACCGTTTAAACGCACCTTCATCTCCAGAGAATAACGATACTAATGGTTCAAATCCACTAAGGAATGTTTTGTTAGCAACGTTCATGCTGATAGAAAATGCTAATTTCTGATACATTTGTTCAGTAATAGCTTGATCTACACGAGTAGAGTTGTATACCAAATCACCAACTAAACCAAGTAAAGTATCAAATGGTTCAAAACCTTTATAGCTATGCCATTCTCCTGTAATTGGATTTTTAATAGAGTTAAATTTAACACCCATATCTTGCATCCTTTTACGTTCACCATGGCTATGAGGACCATTACCTGTAAGGTTACCTTCTAATGCCCATATACCAGCACCTGTAACTACAGTACCACCCATTAATTGACGACCAATGTATTCAGATTTAAGTGCAGCAAATGCTTCATCACTATATTCTAAACCATGTTCAGCTAAAGCTTCAGTCATCTCCCCTATGTTCTGGGCAGACAAAACCTTTCTAGCTTTAGTCATAACAGGAACTATGCTACTTCCCGGTGTAAATGACCAAGCAACATTTAATGCGTTAATACCTGTACGTGGGAATAAGAATAATGGTTTAGCAGCAGGTACTTTATCAAGGAATTTGTTAAAGTTTTGAGCTAACTCACTATCTACGTTAAGTGCTATTTCTCGTGAAGCATGTTTAGCTGCTTTATCTTTAAGTAGACCTGTAGCATCAAACGCTTCATCATATAGTTTACGTTGTAGTTTATCAAAAGCTGCTTTACTAAAACCACCTTTGGTTTCATTCATCATTTGAACATAAGCTTTAGATCTAGCTGATCCACTAGCCATTAGTGAATTCGTAAATCCATCAATAGCGTACATAGAATTAATACCAAACCTAACAAACTTATTATTGTTATACCAGCTCATACCTTTAGCTATATTCCACATAGCAAGTTTACCATTATTACCTTCTCTCTTCCAGACTTCAGACATAGCTTCAACAGCTTCATAGCTATCCATTTTAGCTTGTCTTAAATCAGCCCTACCACGCATCATTGCAGCCTCAGGTTTCGAGTTAGCTAAACGCCACTCATCTCCCATCATCTTAAATGCACGTTTAAAGTTTTCAGATATACCACCATAAGTCCATTGAGCATGTTTAAATGCTTTTACATCGCCTGTAAGTTTAGCACCTACAAGTACTGATGCTGGTTTAAATGCAGCTAACATACTGTTACCTGTAATAGCACGTACTGGTGCTAGTCCAGAAAGTATATTATTATAACGCACACCATTCATACCTTGTACAACAAGACTAGGTAGTTCTGGTTCACCATCTATAAATGCTTTCTTAACAAAACCTATGTTGTGTTCATGCCAACGATGTAGTTTCCAAATTTCATCAACCTTACCGTCTGTAGCTTCTAAAGCTTTAGCCATAGGTTTTAAGAATTCTGGTTTATCCTTAGCAATCTTTTTTAGTACTCCAAAGTCTTTATCACTTTTAACAACAGCCTGACCAATGCCTTCAGCAAACTCATCTGACTGTGTAAGTAACCATTGGTTTACAACAACTGGATCTTTAGATCTTACAAGAGTTTTAAATTCATCTGCTTTGTTAGCAATAAATCTATTGATTCTAACTTCGTTATTAATTAACTGTAGTTTATCAAGTATAATCTCTTGTTGTCTAGTGGTATTAGCAATATCACCAATCATTCCTACAGCTGCAGATGCGTCAGCTACAGTACCAGCAGCTTGGTTTGTAACCATAGCTGAAGCACGCATAACTTTAGGGTTATATAGATCAGTAAAAGCTTTCGTAAAAGCTTCTGTCATAACCTGATATTCATCTGGGTTAAGGAATTTTTGTTGTTGATAGACACCTTTCTTCATAGTGTCTATAATGCCTTCCATTTCTTGTAAATTAATTTCAGGGTTATATACCTGATCGTATAGTTTAGTAATTCCTTTATTAATTTCTTGAGGAGGTACTACGCTATTTTTAATCTTAGCTCCAAGTTTAGTTGAAATTTCAGAATCAAATAATGGTTGTAATAGTTTCCTAGCTCTATTCCCTACATCAGCATATTTAAGATTCTCCATAAAACCTGAGTTTACTACAGGTCTGGATCTACCATAAGTAGTACCAATGTTATTTTGAATACGATAGTTATCTATTTTAGCTAATTGTGGATTAACATCAACGTCATCTACAGCTTTCCAAGTTTCTGCAGGTGCATCATTAATAAATGGATCATAAGTTTTACCCTCAGGATCTTTCATTAATCGTCTGGCAGTTTCTGCTCGTTGAGCGTTTGTTCTACTAGACTTTCTACCTAATACATTTTGTGTTATAGGATCTTGACCTTCAAAACCTGTTGCATGTCTAGCTAGTGCTTGTTCTGCTGCTTCATTACCGGGAATTGGTTTCATTATTTTACCTAACGAAAACGCTGCCCCAATTAAATCCACACCAACACTAAGACCAGCTGATTCATATATATTCTTTTTACGAATAACATCTGGGCTATCTGTATCTCTTGTAGCCCATGGTATATCCCAACCTAACCAATCGTTAAGTGTACGTGCTATATTATCCTGTTCTTTAGAATGAGATGATATAGATGTGACTGCTGTATCTACTCCAGCATGAGCTGCAATAGTACCAAGTACACGTGTGGCTTGAGGGATACTTCTAGCAGCTGTAGCAGCTTTAAGACTACCTGTAACCACACCACCACCAACCATTGTTGGTACAATAACTGAAGATGCATCTCTAATTATTTTATGTACAGGGTGGTTAGATCTAGGTGAGTTCTCATCCCACCATTCATCTACTGGTTTTAACCAAGGTACAATACCAACTGCATCACTAACAAAATCAGCTGTACCTAATGGCACGGCTGCAGCTGTATGACCTACGTTATATATAAGACCTTTATCTTCTGTTTCTGGTTGAGCATCTGGTGTAGGTGCTGTTTCACCTGTTGTTTCAGGTTTAGCTTGTGACTCAATGGTTTCTTGTTGAGATTTCCATTGTTGATACTTACGATTTTGTTCTCTTTCAAACTCATCTTGAGCTGTATCATTAGTGTAATTGTCGCCACCTGTTACTGGATATTCACTCATTAACCTACCCCCATTAGTTCTTTAGCTTGCGTACTAAGTACACTTGGATCTCTTAAAGAATTGACTTGGCTTAATCGAAACCCTAAGGTAACACCAGTTGGACCTTCTTTAAGGAATTTTAAATATTCAGGTCTAACTCTACTGTTAGCTTCTTTTGAAATAGCGTGCCATTTCTTATCTAATTCTAAATCTGGATCATGTAATTTAGCCTGAGCTTCTAGAAATTCTAGTACATCCCAATCATACTTTTCACAAAGATGTAAAGCATCCTCTGGGAAACCTTTAACTCTACCAGTATTAGCTTCTTTAATCCATTTAGTAGCTGTAGCACCTTGCATCATTGGTTTTGTTTGCCACATATCAGGATCGTCACGAACCATTTCTGTAGTAAATTCACTAGCTGGGTATGATATACGTTCAGCAGGTAAATGATGTTTAGTAAAGTGAGGGTTTTGTATTACATTACCGTTGATTGTAGTACGTTCAGTAATGTGGTATTTGTCATTAGCTTGTAAATCAGCTTGGAACATTTGAAGAGCTAACTTCTTAGCTTCTTCTTTATTACCTTGGTATTTAATTAAACCCATTTTATAGTATTGTCTCATATCATTATGTGCAGTAGTTGCAGCTAATTTAGAAGACAAAATGTATTTAGATTCCACACCATAAGATTGTAGTATTTGTTCTATAGCACGTTTACCAGTAGTTTCAAACAAAGCATCCATCTCTTCATCAGGTGCAAACCTATCATTTTCTTTAGCTAGTTTTAACCATTTGATTTCTGTTTCTGGAGTTAACCTAGCATTAATAACAGCTTTTTTAGTTAGCATATTATTTGCAAGAAGTTTGTTAAGATGAGGTTCATTAACAGTATCATTGACAGACTCTGAAGACACCTTCATCAACCGTTGTAACATATCTGCCATAGGTTTGTTGTTAACACTAACAGCTTGTTTATATAATCCCATCAATTCTTGGTTAGTTACATCTTCATAACGATCTGTTAATGCAACTTCTAATTGAACTGATTTCATTTTATTATCAGAGCTGGTAGCACCTGCTTGTCTTTCAGCTAGAGTAGCTTGTTCAAAATCATATTTATCTTTAGCTTTGACTAAATCTTCTATCTTTTGCCAGTTACGTTCACCATATTTAACACCCGGAATAAATTCATGTTGAGCTAGTTTAACTATAAAGTCATTACTAATACGACCTTCACCAGCCATCTGTGTTAAATGCTGATGAGTCATACCTACAGCCCAACCTCTGTTAGCTTTATCACCACCAGATATTGTTTCAATATGATCAAACACACCTTTAGGTCCAGTTATTTGTAGTTCATTCCAAAGACCTTCTCTATATTTTCTATCTTCATTTTGTTGTATAATAGTACGATTCTTTTCACGTAAAGCTGTAGTAGATCTAGCTTGATGAGTTAAAATCTTTTCCCTTGCATGTGTTACAAGTAGGTTTGGATCTAAACTTTTAAGATGAGGTTGAGTAAAATAATCACTAAGTAACCTTTGGTTAACTGCAGCTAATGCTTCACCATTACCACTAGATATCGCAGACGCTAAAGAATGCCTACCTAAATTATTACCTAACTCATGTACAGTAGTATAGTTCTGATCTTCATAGGCTCCAAAATCACGTCCAGCTCTAATGGCTGTACCTTCAGATAAACCTAATCTTTCATAACCATTTAATTTACCTGCTTGTTCTATCTCTTCCCAACTAGCACCACGTTCTCTCATCTTATTACGGAGAGAGTTATTAGCACCAGCTTTTTCTTTTAGATGACCTCTAATACCTTGTTGATCTTGGTAATCTTGAGAAGTAATGCCATACTTAAAGTGTAGCATCTGACCAAATGCCTTGCCGTCTTTTTCACGTTTAGCATCAATTTGATTCCAAACTTTACCTAAAGAAGGAGCAAGCTGAGCTAAATCACTTAGTGCTCCTTTGTTAGCATTCTTAACAGCATTGGTAGCATCATCAATCTTAACTTTATGGTTATACTTAACAGCATCTATGAAGCCTTTAGACAGCTCCATCTCCCATTTCCTAGTTCTTTCACGGTCCTTTTGTTCCGCTACAAACTTGTTTTCTAAATGACTTATATGTTTAATGGATGAGGCTTCTTCAGCTTTCATCCGTTTAGACATTTTCTTTAGTGTAGACTGACCTTCCCGTAGGATACCTTCAGCCGCATTTTCAACTTTTATTGTGTTTGATTCCACGCTGCTCGCCTTGGCTGAGCTTTGGAATAGATTAGACATAGTTTAAATTACATAAATGGTGCTGCAACACTCATCACTTGACTAATGTAAGTTAAC
>Ga0181395_1000447_pt1 | contig 17468 bp, 27 predicted proteins | sample 18SPOviralmetaG_FD_130124 | JGI IMG/M metagenome (GOLD analysis project Ga0181395, IMG submission 130124) | Marine viral communities from the oligotrophic San Pedro Time Series (SPOT) site, San Pedro Channel, CA, USA - 18 SPOT_SRF_2010-12-16 | ecosystem: Environmental > Aquatic > Marine > Strait...
GATATCGAGCTAGGTAGATCCGCGCAAGGGATTTACGGAGTTCAGTTACTGGATGCATTTCCAGTAACAGTAAATGGAATTGATCTTGCCGATGGATCCAATGATGCAACAGTTGAAGTATCAGTAAGTCTATCGTACAAAAATTGGAAACGAATAAAATAACAATGGAGTTATATAATGGCACTGCCTAAAATTAATGAGTCACCAAAGTACAAAGTGACTGTCCCATCAACGGGTGAACAGGTCTTCTACAGACCATTTTACGTAAAGGAACAAAAAGTTCTTTTGATGGCAATGGAAGCACAAGATCAAGAGCTTGTACTAAAAGCTATGGTTGATACAATTGTGTCCTGTGTGGAGAGTGATTTAAATATTGAATCTCTTGCTACATTTGATGTTGAGTATCTTTTTACAAAAATTAGAGCGAAGTCTGTAGGTGAAACCTCTACAATTATTCTAAATTGCACTGAGTGTGAACATGGCAATGAGTATACACTAAATCTTGAAAATATTGATATGGAAATTCCAGGCAATCTTCCTAATATCACATTGAATGATAAGTTTACCTTGCAGATGAGATATCCGAAATATACCAGTATGTTAGAGTCTTTCAAAGATAAGAAAGACATGACAATGACTGATCTGATGTTTAGTATGGCAATTGAAAGCTTAGATAAACTTCTTACGGAAGAGGAGATTATTAATTTTGATGATGAGTCTGCGGAAGAGAAAATTGCATTCTTAGATAATTTAAATACAGATCAATTCAATCAAATTGTAGAATTTGTTCAGGCCTTACCGAAGCTTGAGCATCTAATTGAATTTCAATGTGAATCTTGTAATCATGAAAACAAACAAACACTGAGTGGTATCCAAGATTTTTTCTCATAAACCTCTCTCATGAAACGTTGGTTAATTATTATCAGACCAATTATCAGTTGATGGAAAATCATAATTATTCGCTTGTCGATTTAGATATGATGATGCCTTGGGAGAGAGAAATATATGTTACTATGTTAGTAGAGGATATGAAGCAGCGTGAAGCAGAACAAAAAAGTAAAATGGCGTAATTAAGTCAGGACAAAATAGATGACCACATTAGCAGAAATTACCGCAGGCCTAAACTCATTAGGAGATAAGCAAGATGAAACAACATCTGCTGTGCAATCTCTTACAGAGAAATTTAGTGCACAGGCAGAAGCCGCTGAGCTTGCTGGTCTAAAAGGTCTAAATGCTAAAAAGGCTGGCATAGCGTCTGGTGCAACAGCATCAGTCGAACCTGTGGCAAAACCGGCGAAAGCGAAAGGTGGTGGCCTACGTGGTGGTGCACTTGCAGGTGCAGGTCTTGGTTTGGCTGCTTTGGGTGGTGGACTACTAAAATCTGCAGGTGGGATTGCAGCATTAGGTGTAGCCATACCAATGTTCTTTGGCGGTTTGATGATTGGGTCAAAAGCAATGGATGTGGCTGTTGATGTTATGGGCGCAAGCTATAATATGGAAGGTCTAAAGAAAGCTGCTCTTGGATTTGCAGGTATAGTTGAAGAAATGCCTAAATCAGCAATGATAGCGCTGGCTGGCCTTATGGGTATATCTATGGTCGGTGGTAAAAAAGCTGCTCTAGGTCTTAGCTTTATGGGTATGGCAATTACAGGATTCTTGGGTGGATTACTTTTAGGTAATACTTTGCTTGAAAAAGGCGGTGATATGATTGGCGCCGACTTTGACTTTAAAGCAACCGGAAGAGCCTTAAAAGGTTTCTCAGGTATGATCATGAATCTGAGCAAAGAATCTGTTATTGCTTTAGCTGGTATTCTGGCTGTGGGAGTAGTTACGAGTATGACTAGGCTCAACAAGACTAAGATGTTTACAGGTGCTTTGGGCTTGGGTGCAGCTATAATGGGTATACTCGGCGGCCTGGCTGTCGGTGATGCATTATTAGACGCAGGCGAGAAAAAAGGCCTACTTAGCTTAGACTTCAGTTCCACCAGTAAAATGTTTAAAGGCTTTTCTGACTCCATCGGCAGCTTGTCACAAGATGCAGTAATTGCGCTTGTTGGGATTCTTGGTGTTGGTGGGCTCTTCAGCAAACTTAAAGGTAAAACTAAATTAGGCATAGTTACAGCTATGACTGCTATTGGTGCTGGTATATCTGGCTTGATGATTGGTCTTACGGCTGGTGATGCTGCAATGGAATGGATTCAAAACACAGCTGGGAGCGATGGTTCTGCACTAGCAGGATCATTTCAGATGTTCAATGATTCTGTAGGCGCGCTTAATAATGAAAATGCTATCAAGGCACTGATCGGTATCTTAGGTGCTGGTGCTGGTATCGGCGCTATTGTTGGTGCTATCGGTGGCCCAGGTATGGCGGCAGCTGCGGGACTGGGTATCTTTGCTATCATGACAGGCATTGGCGCTGGTATTGCTGGCTTAATGATTGGTCTCGCCACCGCCGATGCTGGTATAAGCTGGATTCAGCAGTACAAGGGATCAGGTGACGGTATTACCGGGATCTTTAAAACATTCAACGATTCTATCCTTGCTATTACGCCAGCAGCCCTCGATAGGCTTAAAGAGATCAGTGATATTGGAGGCTTTAATATCACAGGAGCTATGACAGGGCTTTCAGCCGGTATTGTTGCTCTGCTCGGTGCTGAGGGCTTGACTAATACTGTATCAAAAATCTCTAATGCAGTTTGGACTGGATTCGATAATATATTTGGTACAAGTATGGCTGAAAAGAAAAGCCCTGGAATAGTACAACAAATGGTTGATGGTTTAGAACCTCTAAAAGATTTTGATATATCAACAATTGATCAATTTACTACAGCAATTAACAAATTAAGAGATTCGATAGCTGCAATGGGGGCAATCGATGTTTCCAAAGGTGGCGTATTCGGTAACGGTGGTATGAAGAGAATGGTGCAAGACATTGCAGGCTTTATGGAAGTTGTAAAGCCAATGCTAGAAGGCGGAACTATAGATCCACGGTCGGGCGTTAAAGGGTCCATGCAATGGCTCTTTGGTAATGATAAAGATGTTATTAGATTCCCTGACGGCGGTTTGTTGGGAATGGATATGAGTCAGGTGGGTGAAATGGGTGATGCTATCGCAAAATTAAAAAGAGCGATGTCAGGCAATTCTATTATCAATCCTGATGGTGCAGGTGATACGTCTATGTCAGGTGAATCAATGGGTCATTTTGAAACGACTATTGTTAAGTTTGCACCAGAAGCTTTATCTTCTCTAACCGAAGCTATTATGCAATCTGATTTCCGAGCACAATCAGCAAGTGCTGCGCCTGTCGTAATTACTCAACCAAATCCAAATACGCAAAACGGAAATGGCACTGGTGATACCGTTGTGTTGACTAGTTCACCAAAATCTACAGATCCAAAGGGTCTCAACCCAGCAGATGCAGCAGCGTTGTTGGGATACTAAGCATAAAAATGAGAGGCTAACCATGGCCTCTCGCGGATGTATTACGGCATCACCCGATATTGATAGTATTAACCGTTTGCTAGTTTAGCAAAGTAGCTCATAGTATCTTCTTGATCATCGCTTGATGTATCTGTATCTGTAGATACCATTTCATCAATGCTTTGAGGTGGAGTTTCACGCATAACCGGTGCAGGTGATTCCTGTCCTAGTGATACGCTATCTTGAATAGACATAGTAGGCTCTTGTCCAAGAACATCATTAAGCTTTTTCTCAAGATCTGCATAGCTCTTATAAAACTTCTCATCAGTGAACTCACTGATTGGATGCATAGAGTTATACAAACCTTCAAGATGTGTGTCATCCGAAGATAGTTCAGTAGGCGAATCAAACTCACTCTTATCGTAGTTAACCCAACCTTCTACCTTACGAATCTTAATCTTAAAGTTAGCACCTTCCCAGAAGTCGAATGGATTCATAGGTGTTTCATCAGCGTATTGTGGCTGCATAGCATCCATGATTTTATCAAAGATCTTTTTACCGAATTGGTACATAAAGACTTTACCCTCATTTTGAGGATTAGCTGGATCTGATACTATAAGTACATTAGCAACGTGATGAAGCCTACGCTTCTGATCTCGTGCTTGCTTACGTGTCGGAGACTTATCATCGTCACTCATATTCCATAGCTTGCTATTAAGCTTACCTACTGGATCTTCCTGACCAACTGATGTTAAAGACTTCTCAATGTACCATTTACCTGTTGGACCTTTAAATCCGTGATCCCAGTAGCGTACCCATGGAAGGTCTGTACCTTCTGCTGCTGGAAGGAAACGAATTACTGCATAACCATTACCCATCTTATCGATGGTTGGCTTCCACATGCGTTCGTCTTTGTAGGATTTAGTATCGCCACCGCCTGAAGTAGCTTCTGCTGCTGCTACGAGTTTATCGATGGAGTTACGATTGCGTTTTAGATTTGCAAAAGACATATTTGTATTTCCTTATATTTACATTGTATTGCGTTGTATGAACTGAATTATTATACCACAGATTTAACTGCGTGTACATCTTATATATACATTAATCAAAGAAAAGCTCATTCGTTCTAGGGATTAAATTCATCCGCATAGCTTCACCTTCGATCTTCCCTTGGATTGGAGCAGAGACAAACTTACGTACGTCTTGTGGATCGATGCCATGCTCGTCACAAACCATGATCACAGCATCCATATAAGTCATCTTCTTATCTCGTACATTCTTTTCGACGAGCTTAGAGAATTCCGATTTTGTTAAAAACTTATTGTCATTCATTTATCTAATGCCCTTAGTAGAATGGTATCTTTGTTAATCCGACCTGGGATACCGTATGTTGTTTTAGTAGTAAGCTTGGCCCAAAACTTATTGATCTGCATTGGTGTAGCAGTAAGAAACGTATTAAGTTGTTCTGCTGGTTTACGTAAACTCACTCTACGAGATCGCTCGGAATCAATCCCATGTATTGTACTGCCTTTAACTTCAAAGCCTTTAGGCCGGTCTGTTACGTATTCAGTAAGTACACGATATCTAACGTTGAAAGTATATACTCTAGTAGCACCAACTAGTACAGTAGGATTAACTGATACCAATTTATGTTCAGATGAGTCTTTAGCATAGTTTAGCTTACTAACTTGCTTATCTGCAGTTTTAGTCTTAGGTTTAGAAGGCTTACGTTTAGCTTTGTGTGCAGCTAAGTAACGTTCTGCATCATCGACAATACTTTGTACTAACTGCAAATATTTCTTTTTACGCTGAGTAGACCAATTAGAATACGCTTCAACCAGATCTTCTGGTTTTTGGTTTACTAATTCAGAGATTTCTGCAAGCAGTGGCTTATAATATTTGACAACATGACCAGCAGAGAATGAGTTAAGGTCTGCACGAGTCATTGCATTATACACTGAGTATTCCTCTAGGTCTTTCTCTTGACCATTATGAAATAGGTCCAATGCTTCTTCGATACCACCAATAAAGTCTGATGTGCGGTCTTTTACGACGTCCATAGGAGATCGTGTAGTACGCTTAACATTTGCTTCTACTTTTACTTCTGCTACTTTACGCAATGCCGCAGTACGAACATTATCAATATATCGTTGAGCACATGCTTCGCCGTTCCATTTTACAGGCCAATCATGACCGAGGTTTTTCCATTGAATGCTTGCTGCTGGACCATACATAGATGTGTACATATATTCTGGCGCAGAAAGTAGAAGCTTGCGTTCTTCACCTTTGAATTTATCTCTGATGTAACCCTTAAGGACAATAGAGACATCTTTGCGTTCAAGATCTAATCTAAAGTAATCTTGAAATGCATGAAATGAATTAGTTGGTGCTGCATCAATACCAGTACGCGCTCTGCGAGGTGAAGGTGCTGCTTTCTTACGACGGATATTAGTTCTACGTTTAGCTGCTTGTGCCATTCAAAGTCTCCATAATATTTTATCTTTTATCTTAAGACTATTCTACCACAGTTAAAAGGGAATGTACACGTTTATTTTTCATTTAATTTCATTATTTCGAGCTCACCATCACTGTTGGTTTTATGTCGAATGAAACCATTCTGTGTTAAATATAAAAGAACGTCTTCTATATTATCCTCAGTCTTCTTCTGACCATAAGACCAACCAGCCATGCCAGCACAAAAGCTGCAGCCGATAATAAGAATCCAATTTAAAAGAACCGGATCAATATACATTTATACTTCCTCCTATTATTCTTTACTATTTATCATCGGTATCCTGTTCATAAATGTAGACAGGACCAGGCTTATCCTCATCTTTGCGGAACCAAGAATTCCACTTGAGGATAAGCAGGTACTTTAGATACGTAAACGAATTCACGCGCGGACCATGTCAATTACAGAGTCTACACGAAATGAACGCCAACCTTCTTTTTTCAAATCCCATACAGGAATAACCTGTTCACTTACAGCACGAACTTTCTTCTGACTCAATGGGTCAGCTTGAGTTGCAGGAGGAAGAAGATCCTTACGAAGGGTGCACGTCATACTACGCTTGTCACCATTCACTTTGGTGAAATTCACCACCCAGCGGTTAGTTTCAAGCTTCTCGAGGATTTCATCACGAGTAAGCGGTTTCATTGCATCAATGTCAACTTGACTAATCATATTAGTTCCAATCATTATCAAAGCGAGTAGTCTCGCGGTAGGTTTCGCCATAGTATTCATTGGCGTATTTAGAAGCATCCGTATAGTAATTTGGATTCTTCGATGAGTCATCCATTGCAGCGGATGTATCCATAAAGGTACGTTTGACCTTTGGCGCTTTGCGCATTGTGGTTTTACCCTTGGCTTTGATTTTAGCCATTTTGTTTTTGCGCTCAGCGACTTCTTTGATGAGTGCCAAACGATCTGCCATTTGAGTTTGTGTAAGTGTCATATAAGTCTCCATAATTAATTATTATTTTTGTATTCTACAGCAAATTTAAGTCCATGTAAATGGGACAAGTTGTCCCACCTTTATGAACCAAGCTGTACAAAGCCAAGGTTAGAAATAACAAATCTATCACCAGCTTTATCTTCGATGATATCACCCACTGAGATTGAGTGCATAGGTGATAGGCGAACAATGTTTGCTTCAGGGCCAATGTTACCAATTTCAAATACGTGATCAAGGTTATTAGCTTCGATGCTAGCTACGTGAGTGTAGAAGCCTTTGCCAAGTGCTTCAGAAGCATATGTTTCCATGTTACCCATTGCGAAAGCCATCTTTTGCTTAAGCTCGTTCTTAGGAACAGCAGTGTGATCGCCAGTTTCATTGATAAGAGCCATATCTTCTCTTGAAAGCTTGATCTGATAAACTTTGTACATTCTGTAGTCTCCGTTTTTATTTTCTATAACCTTTATACAGGATTTAAATAGGAATGTACACGGTTAATTTCATTTTATTCAAAAAAAGAAATCAATGAAATCAATCACTTATAATTTTTTTCTAAAATAACTTCAAAAGCACCAGATGTGGTTTTCATAGCAATCATCAATTCGTGAAACATACGAGGTGTCATAACTATTAAATCATAGCCATTCTTTTTCTCAGAATATTGACGCATATAAACTCCATTATCATCAATAATTAATTCAACATCTGGCCACTTTGCAGTGCTATCTAATATAGTAGTAATAGTAGCATCGTATTCAAACTCATTAGTAAACAATAGATTGACCCCAGTTTAATTTTTTAGTGATATATTCTTTACACCATTCATCTCTTGTGTCGTCTTTTTCTCCCCATTCTTCTTGAGCCTCTCCGACGGTAAGATTAAGTCGTTCTTCCATCGGCGGATCTTGATTGTTTGATCCTTTAGCAGCTGTATATTTAGGCATAGAAAAGTTCTGTACTTTAAATTCTTTATCTCTAATTTTATTATGAAAATCCATTTCAAGTTTAATTGCTTGAAGCTGATCAAGCTCATCATTCTCCCATAGGATTGCTTCAAATCTGCTTGTCTTCATTCGATTCAGTACGTACTCTTCATCTGGATATTTCTCTTCAAAGTAAGAGAAATCTTTTTTCCTGTATCCATATTTCTCATAATTCTTAGTTAGCTCACTTGCTCTTGCCATTTCGCCTTGTGGAATATACATCGGGTAAGGCATTACAGAATGCTCTTTCCAGTTTTCTTCAAGCCAATCAAATGTTTTGTACATAGAGTCAATTGGCTCATATGGTCCACCAAGGATAAGCGATACGGTCCCTCGATATTTGCCTGTATGAGCATAGTATTCTTTAATAGAAAGCAGTCCTTCTTTGATTTTATCAGGATGCATTCCTTTCTTAAAAGCCTTAGCAGTTTTATGATAAAAGCTTTCCACGCCATAGTAATGGCCGTAGTAATTCATATCATCTAAATGCTTTCTTTCGTCAGGTCTAGAAATTAAAAGATCTACTCTGATATATCCAGTAAACCATGGCTCGAAGTCAAGATTTTTTACTACTTTCCCAAGGCGTTCAATCTTGTCTGGACGATCGTTAAAAGTTTCTTCGGTGGTCATATAGTTCTTAATACCCCACCGATAGTAATTTTCTTTTAATTCTTTATCAAAGGCTTCGGACGTGACACTGTAATCCTCTTTGACTCCTAGCAACGGATGATTACAGAATGTGCATTGAAATATACACCCTCGAGCAGTTTCAATTGATAAGAACTCCCAAGGCTGTAGAAAATCACGAGCTTCGTATTCTACCGAATAGTCTGTCATAGGATAAGCTGGATACAGATCTGCATCAATAACTTTTATGCCATCGTTACGTTCGATCATTCTAGGCTTAACACCATTCGAAAATAAATATTCAAGTAATTTTACTAAGGCTACTTCACCGTAGCCTCTTATATGATAGTCCATTGGGCTATCAGGATCTGGATATAAATTAGAACCAGATATCAAAGTAATATTTGGATAATAATGGTTTAACCATACGACAAATTTCAAAAGATCTTCTGAGTCTCGCCATCTGTCAAAAAGAAAAGAAAAGCCTATAAACTTAGTGTTTTTACTAATCCTAGTTTCGACTAAATTGGTTAAGTCTTCGAAATTCCACGTCAATGCATAATCAATAACCTCAGCATCCCAGTTATGGAGCCTTAGCCAATGAGCAATTCGATAGGCACCGTGATTGCGCTGCCAAATCGACGTCTTTCCAGTAACATTAAAAATTAGTGTGTGGTTCATATATCTTCCTCTGTGAAGGTATGTATATCACCAATCTTTTCGATCTTCTTCATTGTCATAACCATAGTCATAAGCAGCGACCTCGCCGGCAGTCATGTTGCTTTTTTCAACACGCTCTGATTGATATGTATTACCGACATAATAATGAGGGTTATGATGACGACCATAATAACGATCAGCAGATCCACGATCCTGAGGTGAACCGTGATCTGGTGAATCTTTAATTACATCGAGATCATACATTATTCAAATGCCTCGACAATAGCAGTTACAATACAAAGAGCAAAAATGAAAAGACCAACTGCGATAAAGTAACTCATGCTAATTCTCCTGCTTCTTTAAGGCTTTCGACATAGGCATCCATTTCGCTATCGATACGATCTACATTTTTTTGTAGATCGGTGATGATCATATCTAGTTCTACTAGCATATGTTCTTTAGAATAGTTAAAAGTATTAGACCGACGAACAAAGCTGTTAAGAGCTTTCTGCATTGTAGCTGCATCTTGGATGTCATTTACGATAATCATAGTATATATCTCCTATTTGATAAGACTATACTACCATAAGTAAAGGGCAATGTACACGCCCTATTTCATTTTATTTAAATTAATTTGTTCTTTCTTCTTTCATTTTACGAAGAACAAATTCATGATATCTTTCTTGCTGTGCAGAAGGTTCATCAAATTTTAATTGTGGTTCACTAGTTTGTCTTGATGCCATCTTCAAAGACTTTAGTCGCTGATTTAAGAAATCAAGTTCCATAGTTTTTTTCTGGATTTCCCGTTCAGTGTTTTCAATCTCACCACAAAGGCTCATGCAGGTTCTCCTAAGTTACGGTTTACATCATTCCAATTAAAACAATACCAATCAACCATTCTCCAATTATTTGCTTCCATAACGGCATTGCCGATCATTACTTGGTTTAAACATTGTTCCTCAGAAGCAACATTTCTGTCTGCTCCAAACGTGCGACAGTCATTTGTGATTTCACCGTTAAGCACTCCGCATGCCAATATCATAGCTACAAACATAACTTATTCTCCTTTGTATATTTTGAGGAGGTGTGTCTCAAACTCCTCTACTTTATTCAATCTATCAGGCCACAGTATGTATTCTTTTTCTGGGTTCTTTTTTAGGTTATTAAGTAATGGTGTCACTGCATTATATAAACGATCTAATTGTGACTGCGCTGTTTGAGCCGTAGTAGCATTTTTTTCTGCTGCTTTGCTGGCTTCTTTTACTGAGCTGAGTTCATCCTCATCAACTGCTGTAAAACCGAAATCGAAAATATCTTCCATATTTACTCTTTCATTAAGTATTCTATTTTGTTTTCGTGACTCTCAAGCATTGATGATTGATCATCATGGTTTACTTTTTCACGAGCGAATATTGCTGCAATAGCGCCTGACATTCTAAGATTCCAAGCTTCTAAGTCTTGGATCTTTTCTTCTTGAGCCTCGTTATGAACAGCAAGTGCAGTTATTTCTGCATCTAGTTGATTATTGTGAGATTCAAGTAACTCAATTTGATTTGATTGCATGCCAGCAATTGTAAGAAAAGCCAGTGCAAAAATTGATATTGGTTCCATATTGTCCCTCTCTTTTTTTGGTGATCCCTGTAGGATTCGAACCTACGGCCTAGTGCTTAGAAGGCACTTGCTCTATCCAGCTGAGCTAAGGAATCTATTCCCAGATTTGTTTAAATTTTACTGCATTTTCTGCAGACTTAAGAAAAGCCACATCATTATGCAGAAATACGGTTGACCGTACTGTATCTATAGCAGCTAAAACTGCTGTAGGGTTCTCTATGTGATAACCCTGTTTAATCATATCTTTTACAGATTCTATATTCATAGTCCTAAACTCCACATCCAAATTGGAATAACCACAGCGTGTAACAGCACAACGATTCCCCACATGAGGAATACTGTGCGCCACTGCGGATCCATTATTTTACAAACTCTATGCGGTACGTACGACCTTCATAGTTAAACTTAATAACAGAATAGGCATAAACTTTTTTAGGATTACGCACATAAGTGACCTCGTCAAAACATTTTCGTTCTTTGCGATATCCTGTGATTACAGTTTCTGTTTTAGGCTTAGCGCCTTTATCAGCACCGATCACACCACCAAGAATAGCACCGGCTGCAGCACCTTTATCGTCGCCGCTAATAACCTTACCTGTTACTCCACCAAGGATCATGCCAAGAATAGCACCTTCGCCAGCATTGCCACGACGTGTGACTGTACCGTACACTGGTACATCCTTTGTACGACATTTACGATTGATTTGCTCTTCGTTACTGTAAATAGTTTCATACTTGTCGCGAACTTTGGCATTGACGTTTTCGCCTGCGTAAGCTGCAGTTGACGCTAGTCCTGCAACCAAAGTAGTCATAATAATATTTTTCATCGATTTGTTCCTATTCCTAGTTTTTAGTACTGTGCTTATTTATATATTATACCATAAGTAGGATCTAAAGTAAACTCTTAGTGAGTAACTATTTCAACATTATCTGGTTTAGGAAATTTTAGATTATTATGCTTATGATGAAGTATCCACTGAGTATCTTTAAACTCATTAAACAACTTACTCCAAATTGGTCTCCAGTTATGCATCAGTCTATGATTATTAGTATTACCGCGATCCGAGTTTAGATAGAAGTCTGTGCAACTACGAAGATTAGGATCAAACATAGAATCGAATCCATACATATGAATCTCTGTACCTTCGATCTTATTTGCAGCATAGTGAGCACACATATGACCACAATTAAAGTCAGTATAACTTGCAACATAGTCAGGTAATTCTGTATAAAATTCTTTTATATGTGATGCCCATGTAATTCTATAAGATGGATTTCTTTCGAGCCATGTTTTAGGTCTAAATCCTAACACCCAGTTACCAGTTGGAAATACGCTTCCTTCTGCCATAGCATGCATCATCTTAAAATCTACAAGACACGTTGCGTGACAATTGTCTACAGCAAATGGCGGAAGATTGCAAGTAAGCTTAACACCTTTTTGAGGTTTGTACATTCCAGCATTATCACCGTTACCAATAATATGAACTGTTCTACCCATTAATCAAATCCTTAATATGATCCTTACCTTTGTACCCTGTCCAGTGATATATAAGAGGATCTTTTGGTACTGTCTTATCTATGTGCTGTAAACGAAGCACATTATATTTATTAGGTAACGTTTGAATATGTGTAAGTCGTTTAAGCGGATGGATTAATAAAGCGTGTAATACTTCCTGATCTCCATTATACTTAGTTCGCAAACAAGCGCTGCGCCATTCGTTTAAAATACTAGGAGTACGTAACATTGCTACGACGCCGGAATTGTGCCATTGAACACCCTCTCTAGCGCTCCATGGTTTATCTTCTACCATACACAATTTATTAGGCTGTACGTGATTCCATATACTTTCGATGTTGCCTAATATCTCACAGTCTATATCAAGCCAACAAATTGAATCTGCTTTTCTTAATGCATCTGCCATTGCCTCAGGCTTTTTAAACCATCCATAAGAATTAGTAAAAGATTTATCAAAATTGTACATATGAAGATTGGCGTCTGGGTTATGCTTATAAAAGTTTTCACAGAACCAGTCTTTCATCCAATCTGTTTTTGAATCACAGGCGCTTATGAATAGTCTAGATAATTTTGTATTGGTCATTGTAATTATGCTTAGCTAAGCACCCTTCAGTTTTCTGAATAGTAGTAAACGTATCACGTGCTTCGATTGGCCATGGGTAAACTTCTTGTAACCATGGAAATACATTTATATGTAGAAAGATATCTGTAGGACCAGCATCTACTGTAGCACGTTCTATTAATGCCTTTGCGCCTCGTGGGTTTACAATATAGGCATGAGCTCCAGGAAAGTAAGGTTTTGATATAAGAGGACCAAGCCCAAGCGGTGGCCTGTTTGCCTTACCGTAACTGGGTTTGCCTAGATTTACCGCCATTGTGTACGGCATGTTCTCACGAACCATATCAGTAAAGATTGCATCGTGTTCTAGGATAAGGTACTCTTCATCACCCTTTGCACACATTTCCCACAATGAATGATGTGATAAGAACGCAGACACACAATTTTCAAACCTTGAATATTTCTCTACAAAGTTTTCAGTAGGAATACCTTTCTTTTTGGCATACATTATAGGATTGTCTGCAGGTGTTATTGCTCTAAACTTCTCTACAGTTACACCCCATTTTGCTCCAGACTTAATACACCGATCCGCAGATTCAATAGACTGCGGATTATCTAATATAGTAATTACTCGTGCCTTCATGTCGATGTGGTAGAGGGTAAACCCTGTACTCCTGTATAGTAAGTTCGTGTAACCCCAAGTGATCGTATAAGTTGTCTGCACATAATAGCATCATTAGGCCATAGACCGTACGACTTAACAAGATTAATCAACTTAGCTGCTCCTGTTGGTTTTACAATATATGCAGAGTTACCTGCAATCCCCTGTGGTACTAATTCATGATCAATAACTGGTGCTCGTTGAATCTCTGCTTCTTTTGACTGTACTGTCTCATGGAACTGTTTAGACTTACGAGTTGCACCACGTGGATCATTAATACCTATTATATCATATTTCTCTGAGGATGTAAACTCCTTATCTAACTTCTTTTTCCATACAGCGTCATGTTCTAATACAAGAATAGTACGATCTTCTGTAGCACTCTTGTGCCACAGTTCATAGTGTGACACAGCACATGCGATCCTAGCATTAGGATTAGCAGTGTTGTACGGAGATTTAAGAAGACCTGAAGCCATGTCACGCACAGGCTTATGCCAAGGATAGTCCCAACGTATATCAAGCTCAATCATACGGACACCAACATTGTCTGGCGTTACAGCGTCATGACGTTCTATCTTAAATGAATTACGTACCTCGACTGACGACGCATTAAGAGTCTTGAACCCTGATTCAGATACTTTATTTCCTTTTATTACAATTGAATAAGCTTCCATATCACTTCCGAGCTATTACTGTATAACCTACACTTGCTTCTCCACGATCAACAAGAATGAATCCATTTCGTTTGCCCCATTCAACTAATGTGTGATGAAGTTGTTCATCTACTTGATCAAATAGTCTCTTGGTGTCATGGGCAACAATGTATTTACGAACGTTCTTGCCGTGTAGATCCAACTCTTGTTGCATCCACCCAGCTTTATGTACTGAATCTATAACAAGCATATCCGTACCTTCGACGGCAGCAAAGCCTATAGAAGATGTTTCTCTTACATCAAGTTCAATCTTATTAGAGTGACAGTGTTTTTCCGCAATAGGTTTTAGTACGCTATTGTATTTAGACATATCAATATCAATTAGTGTGATTTTCTTAGGAGTAGGATCTAGCATCATAGCATTCGAAGCTGATCCACCTTGGTGTGTACCAAGTTCCATATACTTTTTACACTCGCCTTCGCTCCAAAAACGTTTAATAGCTTGGTGCATTTGGCAGTAGTGTTTGCCGTGTGCTTCTTCTTGTTGTTCTACAATTTGCTTGTGAAACTTCAGAACAGTTTTTACGTTATCAAATTTAGCATTGATCATTTTATACTCTATCCGTCATTTGGCCAGTTTTTATTTACTGGCAATTTCCATTCACTTACTGGCTTATTCGTGATCTGATGCAGTGCAGCAGCAGGCCAGTCATCGGCTGTGCGGAACATAATATGTACCAGTTTCGCATTGTCTGGTCTGTTGTCGCCGATCTTTGCATCTGGATGAGCGCCAACTTTATGCATATAACAGTTCCACTCATTGGGCAGTCTTTTAAGATTAAATCCAGGCATGTGAATAAAGGCTGAAAAGTAATCTTGAAACAGTTTATAAAACCGTGGGAAGTTACCCATATGATTAACATATTCTTGAAATTTTGGCCACGTGTTTTTCATCTTCTGTAAACCAGCTTTTGAAATAACTACCACACCAGTATTAAATACTTCTGGTCGATCTAGATCATCGGTTGGATATTTGATACCCCATATACGTGAACACAGTTCTGCCCACTTCTTATCAATTTGACTGTTGATCCCACCGGAGTTATAGATTGTTCTAAAGTATGGTTGCTTTGGTTCTGTACAAATACCGGCATCTTCACCGTCAAGTAAATCAAACATACTATCAGTCAGGCCATCTACAGGATACACGTCAATGTCTACTAAAGCTACATTATCATATACATCAAATTCATCTGATACTAGCGGGTTGGCTGGCTCATAGTAAATAGGAACATTTACAACTTTACCTGCAATAGTAATGTTATGGTCGAATCGATACTCTGCGCCAATACGATCTGCATATGCTTTCATAAGCTCCGTACTGTACACCACACCTGACTTCATTGGCCCTTGCCAGTACTGATAAATCAAATTTTTCATTTTATACTTTCTTTATATTTTGTTGCCACCGCCAATGATGAATTGATAGCCTGATCCATATCGATATAGACGTACATTCCACATCTACCTATAAAGGTTACTTTCGGGTTTTTAATATCTTTGTATGTTTTATATATCCTTTGATTTTCGCCGTTAATATCCTTGACCGGATAATACCTTTGATGATCGTTAACTACATAATCACATGGTTCTTCATATGTTAATGTAGTGAATTTATCATTTGATCCGTGTTCTGGAAGATTCTTCCATTCTGTAATACGTGTGTACGGACTGTCATTAGTAAAATTAACAACTGAAGTAGGTAAGGCTTTTACTATTGGTAAATTTATATTGTGAAACTTAATAGATCTGTATGGCAATTCTCCGAATTGATAATCATAATAAAGATCAATTGGCATTGAGTTAAATACATGATCATGGATCGGCTCTAAATCTTTTGCAAAAGACCAGTTTAATTGTACAACAATATTTTTGTGATCTAAGATCTCTTTAAATATCTCTGTATACCCATATTTAGGCAACACTTGATATCTATCATTAGGAAAGTATAACTCATTGTTATCGTCTCTGATGGGTATTCTTTTAGTAATACTTGGATCTAGTTCTTCTAACTCTTTGCCCCACATCTTTTTAGTATAAGGTCTATAAAACGTGTCTATAATATTGCTTTCGCCAACGATCTCCTTTGTTTCTCGATTCACTGGTAAAGTTACGTACTGCCCATCTGAGAGTTGCGCTTTTACTTTATGTTTGTATTCTACCCATTCACCGTACTGTGTAATCCAATCGTAAACTTTTTTATTATTTGTGTGAAATAGATGAGGACCATATTTGTGAATACGAATACCGTGTTCGTTAGTATAGTCATAAGCATTACCACCGATATGATCACGCTCATCCATAACAACAACTCTATGTCCATCATTTGCTAATTCACGAGCAATAGTAGCGCCAGCGAAACCAGCACCGACAACTAATATTTTCATAGTATTCCCTGCTTCGCAAGATACTGATAGTTTTTTATCTTGTTACGTTTAGGACCTTGCGGAGTAATCTTTGTTCTTACATGAATCATATATGCACTCGCTGGATCGCCTAAGTAACTGTCGTAACACCATCGCGGATCCATAATATCTTGTCTGTTCATACTCATGCCAGCTTGTGCTGCAAGAAAGTGTATGATGCCTTCATCCTCATAGTGGTACGGTTTGTTGAATTGATCCATCCAACTTTCATCACCATTAAGACCCTGTCTTAGATTTTCTCTTCTTTGCTTATTAAACTTATATATTGCTCCGCCCCAGTACGGCGCATCTTGCAATCTAAGATTGCTGCCTGCCAGTCGTCTGTGTAAATTCTTTTGAATAGGATTATATAGCCCACATCCTACTTGCTCGAATACGTTAAGATTCATACCCTTTGGTACAAACATATCAATGTCAACCATTAGTACATCATCATACTCATCGTACGCTTCTGATATCATATGCACTTTCTGGCATGCAGCAGTTAAGTGTTCTCTGAATGGTTTACCTCTAATGAGTTCATAGTCAGCGCCAATCGCTGCTGCATATTTCTTAATATTATCTATTGATAGCTTATCAAGTTCACGCAGTTCACCGTCAAAGTGCTGCAGAATAATATTAGACATTGTAATATTCCTTGTACCAGCTCACAAACTTAGCTACGCCTTCTGGTACATCTGTATCTGATCTATAGCCAAGTTTCTCTAACTTATGAGTATCAGCCCATGTTTCTTTTGCATCAGCAGGATGCATTGGTTGGAAATCATACTCACCTTTACCATTGCCAATATTACGTTCGATCTCTGTAACAAAGTCCATAAGCTCTACCTGCTTACC
>Ga0181395_1000449_pt1 | contig 17408 bp, 10 predicted proteins | sample 18SPOviralmetaG_FD_130124 | JGI IMG/M metagenome (GOLD analysis project Ga0181395, IMG submission 130124) | Marine viral communities from the oligotrophic San Pedro Time Series (SPOT) site, San Pedro Channel, CA, USA - 18 SPOT_SRF_2010-12-16 | ecosystem: Environmental > Aquatic > Marine > Strait...
CTTACGATTAGGTAGTAGAATTATAGGTAAGTGTATGATGGGTTCAACTAGTAACTCATTAGACAAAGGTGGTGATAACTTTAAAAAACTATATAATGACTCAAATGTTACACAACGAAACGCGAATGGACAAACTCGCTCTGGATTATATAGCTTGTTCATACCTATGGAATGGAATTACGAAGGATACATTGATTCTTATGGCTTACCTGTCTTCCAAACACCAGACAAACCTATTAAAGGACCACAAGGTGAAATTATAGATTTAGGTGTAATAGAATATTGGGACAATGAGGTAGAAGGATTAAAGCAAGATCAAGATGCTTTAAATGAATTTTATAGACAATTTCCACGTACTGAAAAGCATGCTTTTAGAGATGAATCAAAAGAATCTTTATTTAATTTAACTAAAATTTATGAACAAATAGATTTTAATGAAGATTTAAAAAATTCTATAAATATAACATGCGGTAATTTTATGTGGAAAGATGGTATACAAGATGGTAAAGTTTTGTTTATGCCAAATAAAAACGGTAGGTTTTTAATAACTTGGGTTCCGCCTGTTAATATGCAAAACGCTGTAATAACAAAAGGAGGTATTAAATATCCTCTAAATGAAAGTTTAGGAGCGTTTGGATGTGACCCTTATGATATATCAGGTACTGTAGACAAAAGAGGTTCAAAAGGATCTTTACACGGTCTTACTAAGTTTTCAATGACAGACACTCCGCCAAATCATTTCTTTTTAGAATATATAGCTAGGCCACAAACTGCTGAAATATTTTTTGAAGACGTACTTATGGCTTGTGTATTTTATGGTATGCCAATATTAGCAGAAAATAATAAACCTAGACTTTTGTATCATTTTAAAAGAAGAGGTTATAGAGGCTTTTCAATGAATAGGCCAGATAAAAAAAGAAACAAACTTTCAGTTACAGAAAAAGAATTAGGTGGTATACCAAACTCTAGCGAAGACATAAAACAAGCCCACGCAGCTGCTATTGAGTCTTACATAGAAGATTTTGTAGGGTTAAAAGAAAGTGGATATGGTGATGTTTATTTTCAAAGAACACTCGAAGATTGGGCTAAATTTAATATAAATAACAGAACTAAGCATGATGCTTCTATTAGCTCTGGATTAGCTTTAATGGCTTGTAACAAGCATAGATACGCACCAAGTGTGCCTATTAGTTTAAAAGCTGTTGATTTGGGAATAAAAAAATACGATAATAGAGGGAATACATCAAAAATAATAAGTTAATGAATATATATACTAATACTAGAAGTGCATTTCCTAGCCAAGTAGTTAGTGACCAAGAAAAATCAAGTATTGAATACGGTAAACAAGTAGCACAAGCTATAGAAGGCGAATGGTTTAGTCAAGGTAGAACTACAGGTAATAGGTATATAACTAATTGGAACAACTTTAATCAATTAAGACTTTACGCAAGAGGTGAACAAAGCGTTCAAAAATACAAAGATGAATTATCTATTAATGGTGATTTGTCTTATCTTAATTTAGACTGGACACCTGTTCCTATTTTATCTAAGTTTGTAGACATAGTCGTAAACGGTATATCACAAAAATCTTATGATGTAAAAGCATACGCTCAAGATCCAGAGTCAGTTAGAAAAAGAACTGATTACGCTACTAAATTATATGAAGATATGATATCAAAAGAATATCTTTTAAATTTAGAACAAACATTAGGTATAAATGCTTATCAATCTCCAAACAAAGATGTAATACCTGAGACACCAGAGGATTTAGAGCTACACATGCAGTTGAGTTATAAGCAGTCTATAGAAATTGCACAAGAAGAATCTATATCTTCTGTAATGGCTCAAAATAAATATGATCTTACTAGAAGAAGATTAAACATGGATCTTGCGGTTTGTGGTATAGCAGCTGTTAAAACTGATTTTAATATTGCCAACGGTGTTACTATTGATTATGTTGATCCTGCTTATATGGTCTACTCTTATACAGAAGATCCAAACTTTGAAGATATATATTATGTTGGAGAAGTTAAATCATTAACTATACCAGAGTTAAAAAAAGAATTTCCGGGTATACCTGAAGAAGAATTAAAAATAATTCAAAATACACCAGGTAATAAATCATATATAACTGGTTACGGTAATTATGATAATAATACTGTTCAAGTTCTTTATTTTGATTATAAAACATATCACAATCAGGTTTTTAAAATAAAACAAACAGATCAAGGGTTAATGAAGGCTATTGAAAAGCCCGACACATTTAATCCACCTGAAAATGACAACTTTGAAAGAGTATCAAGATCAATAGAAGTTTTATATAGTGGTGCTAAAGTTTTAGGAACTAATATAATGCTTAATTGGGAATTATGTAAAAATATGACTAGGCCTTATGCTGATACAACTAAGGTTAAAATGAATTATGCTATTTGTGCACCAAGAATATATAAAGGTAGAATAGAGTCATTAGTAAGTAGATGTACTGGTTTTGCTGATATGATACAGCTTACACATTTAAAATTACAGCAAGTAATATCTCGCATGGTGCCAGATGGTGTGTATTTAGATATGGACGGACTTGCTGAAGTCGATCTTGGTAACGGTACTAACTACAATCCTGCGGAAGCATTAAACATGTATTTTCAAACGGGTTCTGTTGTTGGTAGATCACTTACACAAGACGGTGAAATGAACGCAGGTAGAGTACCTATTCAAGAATTACAAAGTGGAAGCGGAAATGCTAAAATAGCTAGCTTAATTCAAACGTATCAATATTATTTACAAATGATACGTGATGTGACCGGTCTAAACGAAGCTAGAGACGGTAGCTTGCCTGATCGCAACACGTTAGTTGGATTACAAAAACTAGCTGCAAACGCGTCTAACACAGCTACTAAACATATATTACAGTCTAGCTTATATTTAACTCTTAGAATATCAGAAAACGTAGCGCTTAGAGTAGCAGATGCATTAGAGTTTCCTCTTACAAAAAGCTCTTTACAGAACTCTATATCAACTTATAACATTAAAACGTTAGAGGAAATAGTGAACTTAAACCTTCATGACTTTGGTATATTTTTAGAATTAGAACCAGACGAAGAAGAACAAGCACAGTTAGAGCAAAACATACAAGCAGCGATACAGCAAGGTGGGATAAATCTTGAGGATGCTATAGACTTAAGACAAATAAAAAATCTTAAGCTTGCTAATCAAATGCTTAAAGTTAAGCGTAAAGCTAAGCAAAAGCAAGACACGCAAATACAACAGTCTAATATACAGGCTCAAGCTGATGCTCAAGCTTCAACTGCTGAAAAAACAGCTATGGCTGAAGTACAAAAGCAAGAAGCTATAACAGGAAGTAAAGTTCAGTTTGAGCAGTCTAAAAATCAAATGGAAATAGAGCGCATGCAAGTACAAAATGAACTTGAAATGCAAAAAATGCAAAGAAGATTTGAGTTTGATATGCAATTAAAGCAAATGGATATGCAAGCTGTTGGAGCAAAGGAAAAAATGATAGAAGACAGAAAAGATAAGCGTATAAAAATGGAGGGTACGCAGCAAAGTGAAATGATAACACAAAGAAATGTAGATGGACCTCCAATAGATTTTGAACAAAATGTAGACGTAGATATGAACGCGTTTGCTTAATTTTTATTTAATTATTTAATTATATTATATTATGTCAGAAGTAAAAACAAATGAACCTGTTAAACAGGAAGGTGACTTTAAGTTAAAAACTAAAAAGAAAACACCAAAAAAATTAAACGAAACTAAGGATAATGTTACTAAAATTAATATTAATCCTAAAGAACCTTTAGTTAACGTTGAAAGCAATATAACTAAAGTAGAAATTAAAAAAGAAGACGATGCCATTCAAATCGGAGAAACAAAGAAGGTATCTGTGGAAAAACCATCCGGAGATAGCGCAGAGGTGGGAAAACCTGTACAAGAGTCCAACGAGACTACTGAAGGGTTTCATCCGATCCAAGAAATAACAGAAGCTGAAGTTAAACAAGTTAAAGCAGAAGTTAAAGAAGCTATAAGAGATGAAAAAATATTAGGCAAAAAGTTGCCAGAAAATATTGAAAAGCTAGTTTCTTTTATGGAAGAAACTGGTGGTACAATAGAAGATTATACCCGTTTAAATGCTGACTACAGCAACGTAGACGATAAAACTCTTTTAAAAGAGTATTATAAAAAAAATAAACCTTATTTAGATAATTCAGATGTTGAACTTTTACTAGAAGATTTTGACTATGACGAAGACATCGACGAAGATAAGGATATACGCAAAAAGAAACTTGCGTTTAAAGAAGAAGTTGCAAAAGCCAAAAACTTTTTAGAAGAAACCAAGAGTAAATATTACGACGAAATCAAGTTGAGACCCGGCGTAACTCAGGAACAACAAAAAGCAATGGACTTTTTCAATCGATATAATAAGGAGCAAGAACAAGCTGAGCAACAGCATCAAATGTTTAAAGATAATACAAAAAAGCTTTTCAGTGATGATTTCAAAGGTTTTGATATCAATGTTGGTGAAAAAAGATATAAGTATAATATTCAAAACAAAGATAAAGTTGCAGAAAACCAGTCTAATATAACAAACCTCGTAGGGAAGTTCCTAGACGAAAATGGAAATGTTAAAGACGTTAATGGTTATCACAAAGCTATTTATGCTGCTGAAAACGTAGATAAGATTGCAGCTCATTTTTATGAGCAAGGAAAAGCTGACGCTGTAAAAGACGTTGTAAACAAATCAAAAAACTTGAGTGATACTAAAGCTAGAACTTCTCAAGGAGATGTGTTTATTGGCGGAATGAAAGTTAGAGCTATTTCAGGCGCTGATTCTACAAAACTTAAAATAAAAACTAAAAAATTTAACTAATAAAAATTATTAATTATGAGTTTAACTCCTCAATTTGGGAGCATTATCCCATCGCAAAAGCAACAAGCCCTTGATACAAACTTTTTGAAGTTTGACGAAGGCGATAACGATTTTGCACAACAATATCTACCAGAGATTTACGAACAAGAAGTAGAGCGTTATGGAAACAGAACGTTATCTGGATTTTTAAGAATGGTTGGCGCTGAAATGCCAATGACATCTGATCAAGTTATTTGGTCTGAGCAAAACCGTCTACATATTGCATATGATGACGTAGCTGCAAACCTTGGAACTGCTTCGCACTTAGACTTAACAACAGTTAACGGAACTACTGTAGTTAATGTTATTTCTATTAATGACACAATTGTTATTATGGATGTAGTTAGCGGAACAGAAGCTAAAGGTATAGTAACTGATGTACCTACTGTTAATGGTGGTACTTTAGGTAACGCTGCACATATCGCTGTTCAACTTTACACTGGTTCTGATGTACAAAGTGTGTTTGCTTCATCTACAACTTTGAAAATATTTGTATATGGATCTGACTATACTAAAGGAACTACAATTGGAACTGGAGCTGGTAATTCAGCTACTAGAGTTTCTGTAACTCCTCAGTTTACACAGTTTTCTAACTCACCAGTTATTATCCGTAGCCAGTATGTAATTAGTGGTTCTGATATGGCTCAAATAGGTTGGGTTGAAGTTGCTACTGAAGACGGTGCATCTGGATACCTATGGTATTTAAAAGCTGAATCTGAAACTCGTTTACGTTTTGAAGATTACTTAGAAATGTCAATGGTAGAAGGTGAATTAAACACTAATGCCGGCGCTGGAAATTACCAAGCTAGCAAACTACCTGGAACACAAGGTTTATTCGCTGCTATAGAAGATCGTGGTAATGTTAACGTTGGATTTACTGCTGCTGCAGGTTTAACTCAGTTTGATGAAATTTTGAAAAACTTAGATACTCAAGGTGCTATTGAAGAAAACATGCTTTTCTTACAAAGACAAACAGCTCTTGATTTCGACGATATGTTATCTCAAATTTCAACAGGCGCTGAAGGTGGTACTGCATTTGGATTATTTGAAAACTCTGCAGAAATGGCATTAAACTTAGGTTTTAGCGGTTTCAGAAGAGGATCTTATGATTTCTACAAAACAGACTGGAAATACTTAAATGACGCTTCTACACGTGGCGCTATTGACGGTGTTAATTCTATTGAAGGTGTATTAGTACCTGCTGGAACTTCTACTGTTTATGACCAAATTTTAGGTACAAACATTAGACGACCATTCTTACACGTACGTTATAGAGCTTCTCAAGGAGACGACAGACGTATGAAGTCTTGGTTAACTGGTTCTGCTGGTGGTGCGTTTACATCTACTTTAGATGCTATGGAAGTAAACTTCCTATCTGAAAGATGTTTAGTAACACAAGCTGCTAATAACTTTGTATTATTCAAAGGAATCTAATAATGATTCAAACTTAATAATATCCCCGTCTTCGGGCGGGGTATTATTTTATTAACTATTTAATTTTATTATATTATGGCTAAAAAAGCTAAAGCAGTAGAAACTGTTGAGGTTGCACCTCAAGAAACTATTGTACAAGAAGTACAAGTAAAAAAACAAGTTAAACCAACAAAACCTAGTTGGGAAATTAAAGATAGAGTTTATTATTTAAAAGGTAATAAAAATCCTTTAACATTAACAATACCTAGTAGACATACTAGAAAACACTCTCTTTTGTATTTTGATAAAGAATCAGGAGTTCAAAAAGAAATAAGATATGCTACAAATCAAGATTCACCATTTGTAGATGAGCAGAAAGGTGAAGCAACTCTTGGTCATATTATGTTTAAAAAAGGATCATTACACGTTTCTAAAAATAAGCAAAATTTACAAAAGCTATTATCTTTATATCACCCTTTAAAAGGTAGAATGTATGAAGAATTTAGCGCAGTTGCTGAAGCAGAAGACGAACTAGATGTTTTAGATCTTCAAATAGATGCTTTAAACGCGGCTAGGAATATGGATATAGATCAAGCTGAAGCTATATTAAGAGTTGAACTAGGATCAAAAGTTAACTCTATGAGTTCCAAAGAACTTAGAAGAGACTTACTATTGTTTGCTAGAAAAAATCCAGTTTTATTTATAAATTTAGCAAATGATGACAATGTTCAACTTAGAAACATTGCTATTAGAGCTACTGAGGCTGGAATAATTAAACTTTCTCAAGATCAAAGAACATTTAAATGGGGCTCTAATGATAGAAAACTAATGAACGTTCCTTTTGATGAAAACCCTTACTCAGCATTTGCTGCATTCTTAAAAACAGATGAAGGTGTTGAGATCTATAAATCTATAGATAAAAAACTATAAAAACAAGTGATACTAATATATAGGCGGTTTCGGCCGCCTTTTTAGTATATAAAAAATATAAAATGGCAGTAAACGTAAACACAGTATATACAACAGTCTTGTACATATTAAACAAAGAACAAAGAGGTTATGTAACACCTTCTGAGTTTAATAGTATTGCCGATCTTGTACAAAAAGAAATATTTAATTCTTATTTTCCTGACGGAAATCAAGTTAATAGACAAAACCAAAATAATACACAAAACGATACTGAGTTTTTTAATATGTATAAAGATATAGCATATAAGTTATATCCTTTTGAAGAAGAAATAATATTTTCTTACGATAGCAATAATGATGTTTTTTACAATGCCACATCTTCTGAAATATATAAAATAGGTGAAGTCATAACTACATACGACGGCCAGCCTCAATATTCTTCAATTACACAGTTGGCTAGTAAAAAAGATTTTGATAAAATTATAAGATCTAAGCTAACAACTCCTACTAAACAATATCCTTTATTTATAACAACAAATGCTGTACCTACAGGACTTACAGATTCAGAACTTGTTTTAAAAGTAACTCCATCACCTACTACAAATGGAAATGTTAAAGTTAATTGCTTATTAAACCCAATATCGCCACAATGGAATTATGCTGTTGGAAGTTTGGGTCAATATGTTTATAATCCCGTGACTTCAATAAATTTTCAGTTAGATATTTCAGAGCAAACAAACTTAATTATAAATACATTAAAGTATTTTGGTGTTGTAATTAATGATCCTACAATAATAGAAGTTGCTGCTCAAGAAGCTCAAGCTGTTGAAATAAATCAAAAATCTTAGTAAATTATGGCATTGACAACAGAAACTAATCAACAATATTATCAAGGAGCTCAACCTTTTTTAATACCTGCAACTGGAACTAACCAAGAGTTTACAACCACTTTTAATACAGATTTAGTTTTTGGTTCATTTGATCCTACAAACGTAGATTATGCTTTAAATAATTTTAAATTATATACAAGCGCTACAGGTTTGCCAGGTAGTTTTACAGAATATACTAATACTTATACGGTAACAAATAACACTATAAAAGTAGCTAATTCTTTAACTATAAATCATTATTTAGTTGTTCAGTTAAAATCGTTAAGTGGCGGTAATTATGGCAATCAAGATGCTTTTGGCCAAACTGTAGAAGAAAATTACGGAGGTTATGAATACATAAGTTTAAATGATGCTATAGATAACTTCATGGTTGGTTACGTTGGAGATGGTAAAATACTACAACAAGCAAAAAAATCTGATGTTTTATTTTTTGCTAAAAGATCATTGCAAGAATTTAGTTATGATACTTTAAAGAGCATACACTCTCAAGAACTAACGGTACCTCCATCTTTAAGCTTACCACTACCTCAAGACTACGTAAACTATGTAAGAGTTTCTAGAATTGATGAGTTAGGAATTAAAAGAATAATATACCCTGTAAATAATTTAACAATAAACCCATATAACAACCCTGTTCAAGATACAACTGGAGTTCCTACTCAAGATAATTTTGGCAACAACATTGAAGGCACATCTATTACGGAAGAAAGATGGGCTAAAGCAAATTTAGATTTACTTAATTTCAATCTGTTAGACAATTTTAATGATTTTGCTTATTGGTGGAACTTGTATGGTTTTGATGGTAATTTTAATACAGGAAGATTATATGGCTTAGATCCTCAAACTTCTCAAATAAACGGCTGGTTTAGCATGAACTATAGAGAGGGTAAAATATCTTTTTCAAACGAACTAGTAAACGAATTAATTGTATTAGAGTACATATCTGATGGGTTAGGCACTGACTTAGATACAAAGGTTCCCAAACTTGCAGAAGATGCTTTATATGCTTCTATACTTTACAATATAGTTTCTGTTAGAGCAAATCAAGATCCTAATAATATAATAAGACTTAAAAGAGATAGAAGCGCTAAATTAAGAAATGCCAAAATAAGATTATCTAACATAAAACTTGATGAAATAGCTCAAGTTATGAGAGGTAAATCTAAATGGATAAAACACTAAAATTTAATGGCAGAAGTTAAAAATAGTTTCATTAGGTCTAAAATGAATCAAGACCTTGATGATAGATTAATACCTAATGGTGAATATAGAGAAGCTTTTAATGTTTCTATTAATAAATCTATTGGAGAAAACGTTGGAACACTTCAGACTGTTTTAGGAAATAATTTAGTTGAAAATTTTTTTAATACTATAGCTAAACCTGGATTAGAAGTTATTGGCTTTTATGCAGATAATGTTACAGATTTTATATATTTGTTTTTAACTAATAATATTATAGAGCCTTATGTACCTGCTGGTGCTGTAGGTAAAAACACAACATATCCTAGTTCTCAAGATACATTATCTACTGGTGGACCTATAACATTAGACGCTGGTGGTACAGGTTATAATACAACTCCTGCAACAGGTGAAACAACTGCAATAACAGGAAGTGGAAGCGGTATGGTAGTTGATGTTGATGAAACAGGTGGTGTTATAACAAATGTTAGAATTATAAGATTTGGTAATGGCTATGCTTTAAATGATACTGTAAGAATATTAGGTGGTAACGCTAATGCGGTTATAAGCATCGACACATTGTTACCTAGTTGGGGAGCTATAGTTTCTTTTAATACTAAAAGCTTAACAACAAAAGTAATAGCACAAGGTGAATGGCTTAATTTTTCTACGTTATATCCTGTAATTGGAGTTAATTTATTAGAAGAGCTATTGTTTTTTACTGACAATAGAAATCAACCAAGAAAAGTAAATGTAAATAATCCAGAAGGGTATTATACAAAAGAAGATCAAATTTCTGTAGCTAAATATTATCCTTATGATACTATACAGCTTTATCAGCCTAGCCAATTAACCACAGCTGTTATAGCTAATGATACAACTTCAGCAGCTGTAAGTAATTCTACAACAATACCTTTAACTACTGGTTCTGCAGCTATTGGTATAAACCAAGGTTTAATTGGAGCAGAGGTTGGTCAAAACGTTTTTGTTACAGACGTAACTAATCTACCAACAAGCATAGAGGTTAATATACCACAAACGCTTTCAGCAGGAACTGCTCTACAATTTGTAAAGCCTGAAACAACAATGCAAGAGGCTATAAATGAAGATATAGGACCTTCTGCTACAGCTACCGTTGCTGGAGCTGTTACTGGTGTAACAGTTTTTGATGTTACACAAGCTAGTTTTTTAGGTAATATACCTATTGATGGTCAAACAATATTTTTACAGAATCCTTCAAGTGGTGCTTATTCAAGTTTAGGGGTAACAGTATCAAATTTTGCTTCAAGCGGTACTAATTTTACTATAACAGCTAGTGGAAATGTTACTTTAGCATTAGGAGATGTTGTTAAATTTGCTATAACAAATCCTTATTATGATGTTAATTTTGCAACTAAAGCTAATGTAGATTTTTTAAGAGATAAATTTGTTAGATTTTCATATAGATACAAGTTTGATGACGGTGAATATTCACTAATAGCGCCATTTACTCAACCTTGTTTTATACCGCAACAAGACGGTTATTTTTTAAGACAACAAATAGGTACAGAAACTGTAGATGACGAAGATAGAGCTTATCAAAGCACAGAAGTTGATTTCATGGAAAATAAAGTAAATAAAATACTTTTAAACATACCTCTTCCATATAAAGCACAAAATATAACATCAGATTTAAAAGCTACAGAAATAGACATACTTTATAAACAATCTGATCAAACTAGCATCAAAGTTGTTGAAACAATACCTATTATTGACAATGTTACAGGTAATGATCAATATTACCAGTATGAATATGGGTCTAAACCACCTTTTAAAACATTACCACAAAACGAAGTAACAAGAGTTTTTGATAAAGTTCCTGTAAAAGCTTTAGCTCAAGAAATTATAAGTAATAGAGTTGTTTATGGTAATTTTCAAAACAAACATACGCCTCCGGCATTTTTAAATTACTCATTAACAGCTAGTGCTAAAAATCCTTTTTTTACTAGTCAATATGAAAGTATTACAAAATCAAGCTCTGTAGAATATCCTAATGCTACTTTAAAACAAAATAGAACATATGAAGTTGGTGTAGTTTTATCTGATAGATTTGGTAGACAATCAACACCTGTTTTTTCAAGAACTAATTTAGCAGGAAGTCCTAGTTTTTTAGATTCAACAGTTTATTCTCCTTATAGAAATCAGTTTGATACACCTGTTATGTCTTCTTTTGATGGTAACTCAATTAAAGTTCAATTTAATGCTACTATAAACGGTAGTTATCAAGGTAGTCCTGGCTTATATAATGGAGATCCTGCATCACAAGATTACAATCCATTAGGTTGGTATTCTTATAAAGTTGTAGTTAAGCAAACTGAGCAAGATTATTACAATGCTTACGTGCCAACAGCTATGGCTGCATATCCATTAAATGACATTAAAGAGCTTGGAGCAACTTCTCACGTTGTTTTATATAATGATAATATAAATAAAATACCTAGAGATTTAAAAGAAGTAGGACCAACAGATAAGGAATACAGAAGTAATGTAAGACTTTTTGGAAGAGTAACAAATTTTTTAAGTGTTTCTGCGCCAGAAAATTTAGATACTAATCAACAATTTTATCCTGAATCTTTGGCTGATATAAGTAACACAATAGCTACTATAAAAGATTTATTTGATTATCAAGCTTTTGAAGATATAAATTTATCAGCTAATGAATATGTGTTTTATAATTTTGATTATGAGGTCGGTGGTACTACAGCTAGCAGTGCTTTTCCAGACGCAAGTGCTTTTGTAGCTAGAATAAATACACAAAAACAATTTGGAGCTCAAGTTCCTCAGACTGGAAGTACAGCAGGTAAATATAAAAATGGTCCATTTTTAAATGTTTATGAAGTAGAACCTACAGTTTCTTTGTTAGATATTTACTATGAAACAACTACAAGTGGTGTTATAGATGACTTAAATCAAGCAGTTAATGCAGGTGCAGGTGCTAATTCTTTTCATAGAATAGAAGAGTGGAATTGGTATTTAAGAGAAGATAATACGGGGACAACAGCAGTTAATTCATTTATACCTGTTAAATTTGATGGTACATCATTTGCGCCACCAGCAACTACAACTGGAGAAATATTAAGTATAATAGATGGTGCTGGAAATGAATCTAATCCAGAAAATCCTGGTGTTTTATATTATGATGCTGTTACGCCTGCAAATGGAATATTTAATATAGTAAATAACGGTAACGGTACTTTTAATATTACTTTAAATGCACCAGGTGGTAATGTAGGATTAGTATATAACGAGGTTGGCGAATTAGATCCAAATCAATATATTATTGAAATGAAGTTTAATCACCCTTCAGCTGAAGAAACTACTTTAGTGCAAGAAGGTTTTAGATGCCCATTGTCTAATGATTTACCTGAAATTACTAATTGTGCTGGACCTGTTACTATAGTTCCAAGTTTTCCACTTTTTGGTACAATGTATACATATACAGGTGTAAATGGCTCTAGCACTACAAGTTTAAACCAACTAGGTTTAACATATGAAATATCTCTAGTTACAGATGCAAACACTGGTGCTGATGTAACACAAGATAATTTATTTACAATAGTAGATGACTTAACATCTACAGGTGCAATAAATGGAAAACTTACATATGCTCAAGAAGTAGACAGACCTTCAGCTTATAATGTTACTGTTAAAATATATGATTTTGAAGGAGAAGAACCAATTGGATTAGGAGTTTGTACTATGAAGTATATTTTTGCTCAGTTTTCACCACCTTTAGATTTTAATCCTAGCACTAATAATGTGACTTCTAATTGTGTAGCAGGAGCAGCGCTTAACGGTTTACAAACATTAGAAGGCTTAGTAATTGTTCAAGGTGAAGATAAAAATATAACTGTAAAAACTCAATTAAATGGTAGTTCAGCAGGAGCATTGGTTAGCTGTACGGCTACTTTAGAAATATATAATAATAGTAGTGGATCTGGCATACCTGCTGTTCTTACACCTCCTTTTACTTCTGCTTCAGAAGTAGTTGCTGGTATTGAACCAGAACAAACATCTCCAGCATTTATTACAAAATCTGAAGGAGAATATTTTTATAGATTAACTGTTGTTACTAATCCAACAGTAGGACTTCCTGGTCAAGATTTTAATGCAAAAGCAACAGTAATAAGTGTTTAGGAATTTAATAATAAAATAAGTGATAATATAAATGGCAGCCATAGTAGAAGTTAAATATTTTAACAGCTTTGTTTTAAAAAAACAGCCAGAAAACGGAACAAATGATTTAATTTGGAACGGATCATTAGGTATACCCGGTGATTTAGGTGTATATGGTCCTGGTTTTAGAAGAAACAGTAATATAAACGAAGATAAAGCTTGGATTATAGAAGAAGCTAGAATAAGAGGCGGATATAACAATACATCTACTGATTACGGAGTTAGAGCTTATTTAGTTGAAGAAGAACCAAACGCTAGTATAAGATTTAATTCTATGATATACTCTGGTATATATAATTCTAGAACCAATATAAACCAAACTAACGTATTTAGTGTTGCTGAAGAAATAACTAAAAGTTTAGAACCTGCAAACGGTTCTATACAAAAGCTATACGCTGAAGACACTAATTTAATTATATTCCAAGAAATAAAAGTAAGTAAAGCTTTAATAGACAAAGATGCTATATATAGTGCTGAAGGTGGTGGATTACCTGTTAGCTCATTAAAAGTTGTTATAGGCCAAACAGTTCCTTTTGCGGGCAATTACGGCATAGGAACACATCCAGAGAGTTTTGCAGTTTATGGATATAACAAATATTTTGTAGATCCAAATCAGTCTGTTGTACTAAGATTAAGCGGTAATGGTATAGAGGAAATATCATCTACTGGTATGACTTCATTTTTTAGAAGACAAATAGTAAGAGTAGATTCACCTTCGTTTGGTAAAGGTAAACTCATAGGTAGTTGGGATATGTATAATAAAGAATATAATTTATCTATACAACCTTCTAGTGATAATACAGAATTTAAAACTCTTTCATATGACGAAAGAGCACAAGGTTGGATTAGTTTTTATAATTTTAAACCAAGTCAATCTTTTAGTGTAAAAAATAGACATTACACAACTACTGGTAGTAGTTTATACATACATGATTCTGCTACTGTTAATTATGGATCTTTTTACGGAGTAGATTATCCATCATCAGTTAAATTTATATTTAACCCTAATCCAAGTAACGAAAAAGTGTTTAACACAATTAATTACGAAGGATCTAATGGTTGGGAGGTTACACAACTTGAATCTGATAGAACTGGAGCAGGAACATCGCTTAATAGTTCTTCATTTGCTTTTGATCAAGCTAATTCAGTTTTAAGTTTTGTACAAGGAGCATATGATTCTGCAAATCCACCAAACACGGGAATATCAGCTACAGTTCAACCTATATTTAGAGCTGGGTTTGATAGAAAAGAAAACAAATATTGTGCAAATATAATTAACAATACTCAAGCGAACTTTGCTGCACAAGGTACAATACAAGGTGAAGTTGTATTTGGAAATCAAATATCTGGAATAAAAGGATTTTTTGGAGTTGTTACAATGCAGACTGATAGCGTGACAGATATTGGAGGTTTTAAAGAATTATTTGCAGTGTCATCTAACTACACTTTTTCAAGTGGTTATTAATAAAAATTAAAAATATGGGACTATTTGCATTAGGTGCAGGTTTAAAAGTAGCATCTGGAATATTCGCGTCAAGCGCTGCTAAAAAAAGAGCAAGAGCTTTGCGCAGAGCCTTAAAAAAAGAAACAGCTAAGCTTAATAGTTTAGAAGCTAGTAGACAGCAAATAACAAATCCTTATAGCGGTGTTACAGATGTGTCAGCGCTAGCTACGGATCTTTCTAGTAAAGTTACTAATCCTTTTGCTAATCTAGGCGTGGCTACAAAAGCAGCTGAAATACAAATGGAACAATCTGATATTGCACTAGCTAATACTTTAGATACGTTAAGAGCTACAGGTGCGGGAGCAGGTGGCGCTACTGCTTTAGCTCAAGCTGCTTTACAAAGTAAACAAAATGTTGCTGCTAGTATTGAAAGCCAAGAAGCTGCTAATGAGAAACTAAGAGCTCAAGGCCAACAAATGATGGAGCAACAGCAACTAGCTGACGCACAAAGAATACAATCAATTCAAGTTTCTGAAGCTGGTAGAACTCAACAGCTTATAGGTATGGGTGAAAACATACGTATGCAAGCTCAAGAAAATAGAGAGCAAGACAACATAAATTATCAAAGAAATAAAATAGCTGCTTTAACAGGCGCGAAACAATCAGCTCAAGCCGCTGCTTCTAATGCTCTTACAGGAGCTGTTGGTGGTCTTGGGGATTCAGTGATGTCTTTTGCTGCAGGAGCACTAGGAGGATAAGATATAACATATGGAAAATAAAAATATACAAACGAATTTATATCTAAAACAGCTTAATGAAAGCAATGCTTTAGGTTTTGATAAAAGATTTATAGCATCTAATTTTGATTTAGATTTTGATATATTAGGTAAGGCTTTTAGACCTACGGGTAAAATATACGCTAAATTAATGTCTAATATTGAAAACAATAAATGTAGTTCTCCAAATTGTGAATATGAATATAAGCAGCTAGAGTTTTTAAAAAATGCTCCACAAAATGCAATTGAGTTTTTAACTGAAGTTATATCTCAATTAGAAACAACAGAAGATTCTAATTTTGATCCTAATAACAACTACAAATATACAGTAGCTAATTCTGTAATAACTGAAAAACCAGGATTTTCTAAATCACAAGGCTATAATGTATTTATGAATATACTTGAAACTGGATCTTTAGAGTTAGTATTTATTGGACCTATGTTTGAAGAACCTTTAGTTATAAATAGCGTTGCTCTTAATACTTTGTCAGAAGCTGGTACTAGTATAGTCACAGAAACTCCAGATATAAATAAACTAATGATGGCTATACTTCCTCAAACAGGTTTATTTGAAGATAATTCTATACAAGAAAATGGTGAATTATCTCCTGTTGCTAGAATAACTGACGAGTTTGTAATGAAAAATCCAGATGGTTCTTTTGATTATGAAATAATAGAAATAGGTGGTGGTAAAGGTAGAAACATACTTAAGTTTGATATAGATAAAATAACTAGAAAATCAATGCCTTTTATTAATGCTGAAATTGCTGGTATTTTATCTCAAGAACAAGAAGCAATTGCACTTTGGAATGTTTATTTAGCAATGCAAACTAGCGTTGAAGAAGACGACCAAATGGTACAAAACGCAAATGCAGCTAGCAAAAGCTGGAGTTATGAAGAAGATTTACCTCTTTCTCAAGATAAAAAAGTTTTATTTGAAAATAAATTTGTAGAATATTTTATGAATAACTATTTAAAACAATTCATTACAGATAGATTACCTACTGTTCAAGAAGACGCAGCTGTGTTTGATTTATCAGAAGGCAGAACTGCTAAGGCTCAAAAATTTTTACAAGATAATAAATTAAGTTAAATTAAATGACATTAGAACAAAAAACTATAGAACTTCAGTCTGTTAGTCCACCGCTGACTAGAAATCAGATAATTGCTGAACTTGGAAAATGGCAAGCAGATCAATCAATGCAAGAAACTGAAGGTATTTTAACTAAAAAAGAAACACCTGAAGTTGTTGAAAATCAAAAACCGGTTGAAGAAGAAGGTGTTGAAAAAGAAGAGGTAATTGAAGAAGAGGGAAATCAAGAAGTTGTTGCGGAGGAACAGGATGCGACTGTAACAACTACACCGGAAAATGCATCCGAGGAAGAAGATACGGAATCTCCGTCGGAAGATGGTTCATCGGAATCACAAGAACCTGAAGAAGAAAGTTACCAAGTAATTCGTAAAAGATTTTTTGATACAGTTCAAAAACAAAAAAGTGAAACTAGTAGAAGAAAAGCTATAGATGATGCTGTAAAAAATGCTTATAAAGATGTAAACTCTGACGTTGAAATAGTAAACTCAGGCGAAGAAGTTGTAGATGGTGATTTTACTTACAAATATCAATCAGAAGTAGATGAAGATGGTAATTTAGATTTACA
>Ga0181395_1000452_pt1 | contig 17340 bp, 21 predicted proteins | sample 18SPOviralmetaG_FD_130124 | JGI IMG/M metagenome (GOLD analysis project Ga0181395, IMG submission 130124) | Marine viral communities from the oligotrophic San Pedro Time Series (SPOT) site, San Pedro Channel, CA, USA - 18 SPOT_SRF_2010-12-16 | ecosystem: Environmental > Aquatic > Marine > Strait...
ACAGTCTTCAAATCTCGACGGAGCGTTCTTTTATCTCGGTACAAAATTAACCGGTGGAAGAGTTGGTCAGCGCGGTCTTGAAATCCATTTCTCTGGTAATTATGCCGGAAGTGGAGCGGACGTCATGCGAAACTTTTGTGAATATCTACGCGTCGCCCGTCTATCGAATGGAATGTTTGACGTGATTAATGCTTAAACGAAGTAATCTTTGATAATAACCCAAATTTGTAATAATTCTTCTTAATAAAATAAATCCAAATTTGGGTTTTTAATCTTTTTTTATTAATTATCATTTAAAAAAATAATCTTAATATATATTATAAATATATGAAGATTAATTCTGAAAACTCTATGGATGAAATCCAAAAGGCAAGACCGCATCTAAAAACTAACACCGTGAAACAGTATGAAACCCATTTGAATAAATTGAAAAAGATATTCGATTCGGATAATTATGATTTCCTTGATGAACCTGAAAAAGTTGCCGAAAAACTAAAAGATAAAGCATATACTTCTCGAAGAAATACTTATAATGCAATTATCGTGTTATTGATGGCGTTAAATCAAGATGAAAAATATGATAAATTAATTGAAAAATATGATAAGATGCGTAATGAATTAAATGATATGTACGACAAAAACCAACAGTCTGGGAAGATTTCCGAGTCCCAGTCCAAGAACTTCGCCAAATTTGAAGAGATTGAAGGGATGATTAAAAAGATGGAGAATCAAATAAAAGAACAGGGATTAAAAAAGAAAACTGAATTAACTGGAAAAGAAAAAGAATTATTAATGGTTTATACTATTTATAATTTTTTAATTAGAATCCCGACTCGTAATGATATGGCTGGGCAGATATTATTGAATGGAAAGAAGGCATATACTTCTTTAACGGATGATGATAAAAAGAAGAATAATTATTTAATAAAAGAAAAGGGAAAAATGTATGGTATTTATAACGAGTATAAGACTTCAAAAAAGTGGGGTGAAAAGAAGATTGATATTCCAAAAGACCTTGAAAAGATTTTGAACATGTATATTCGAAAAACTAAAAAGAAGAGTGGAGATGTTTTATTTACTTCATCGACCGGCGCGCCTTTATCTAGAAATATGATTTCCCAATTATTGATGCGAACTTCAAAAAGATATTTAGATGGAAAGTCTGTATCAACTACGATGATGCGCAAGATAGTTGCCAGCCACCACTTCGGTGAAGGGACAGAATTTGCGAAACTAAAAGAAAAGCAGGAAGAACTCGCGCATAATATGGGTCATTCAGTCGATACTCAAAATAAGGTTTATATTAAAGAGAAATAGATTTCAGGGGTTTAATATATTCAACTTTAACATTAATAACGTCTCTTGTTTGTTTATATCCGTGTCCGAAATCTCGGTTTTGTTCTTCATTAAAATATTCAACTTTATCCCAATTTAATTCCCAATAAAAATATTCTTGATTGCATTTCCAAATCAAGAAAAATCTTTTTTCTTTTTCATTATTTTTCCTTCTCCATTTATTATGTTGAAACCCGAATCTCATTTTCGGCGCATCAAAATAAATCGAATCTAAAATCATTTTATATCCTTTTCGAGTTGTGTAATGAAACTCTCCTTCTTTAAAAACAATATCATCTCGGGTTTTTATTTCAACCATATATTTATCATTATGATAATCAAAATGCGCGAAAGTTTCATGGTCTAAAATAAGATTATTTCCGAAAACAGCTTGAAGGTCGGGGAGAGAATTAATTTCACTTTCTTTTCCTTTTTTGTAATCTTTGTCAAATTGAGTCATGTTTATAATAACTTAATATATTTAAATTTGGGAAATTAAACGCAGGGTTTATTCCATATATAAATATAATCTTGTCTTTGTTTCGATGATTTACTTGATTGTTTTAACGGTACTTTTTCCGTGCATTCATCATATCCCAAATTTAATAATTTAATATACATATCGGGAGAAACATTAAAACACATATTCCCACCTTCTTGAAGATATTGAAAACATTTATTCATCAGGGGAATTAAAAAACTATTATAAAAAAAGTCTTCTGATTCAAAGGGGGTCATATTTTCATATAATTCTAAATTATAATAAGGCGGGGAAGTTAAAACTAAATCATATTTTAATTCAGAAAAATCATAACTTAAACTATCTTGATAAATCATTTCAACATTTTTTAAATCTAAATCTTGAATCATTCTATCATATCCATCTTTTAATTTTGTATTTGTATCGAATCCCATGTAATGAATATCGAGAGAAGAAGCGCCGAGAAGTCTTCCACCCCATCCAGCTGTCGGGTCTAAAACGGAAGTCGCGCCAAATTTCTTATAAATATATTTCGCGCAACTGGGTTGAAAGAAACATACTGACCCTTTATTTATTTGGATAGTTTCCCAAACGTGTCGTTTTAAAGGTGGTTTTCCCTTTGATTCTTTTACTTTTCTTTTGCATACTTGTTCCCATAATTTATCTTGTTCATTATTATTATATATATCATAAATAGTCTGATAATTTTTTGTATTTCTTGGACATCTTGTAAGTTCGGGAAATTGATATTTATTAACAATTCTATTTCCGCATTTCTTTAATTTTAATTCAGTCGCATCCCAATCTTTAAGATTCTTATATTCTCGTTGAATAACAGCCGAATCGAAATCTTTACAAGATAAAACATCTTCGATGGAATAAGGCATTTTAGTTTTATCAAAATCCATATTTATATAATATGAAATATAAAAAAAAGAAATTATAAATATAATAAAAAAAGATTATTTAATATTCTTGCGGGTAGAGAAAACCCAAATTTGTAATTATTTTATTAAGAAGAATTATCGCAAAGTTGGGTTAGTCAAAATACACGATGATGGGATTTTCGGGAGTAGCGAATCTAATTTTTAAATTTGCGTATCTGACTGATTTACTAATCTTTTTATCATCGAGAGTTTTTTGTACTTGCGGGGAAATGTAAGGATTGAAAGTGTTTGGTAATATCTTAATATCATCTTTTAATAATTTACAGCATCTTCGAACGGAAGGTATATCTCCGAACTGTTTTATGTAATCCATATCATCGATAATTTCTTGAATATTATTATATTTAGAACAGCTAATATCATATCCGCTCTTGCAATAATTAATGATAAACTTTGCGATATTCATAACTTCATTTTTTTCTTTTGTAGTTAATAATTTCTTGGGATTTTGATTTTGAAGAAAAAACTTTAATCCGTCTTTATTTTCAATCTTATAATAATTTTCATTAATATCAATATCATCTTTTAAAAGAATCTTAAATTTGTCTTGAATATCTTTTTTATTATCTTGATGGGAGAAAGTAATTTTCAGACCGAGATGATTAATTAAATCGATTAAATCATTTTTCGAGTGGGACTTATGAATCATTTATATAACTTATACTTTATTTTATTTTTAATTTTTAAACGCACTAAATTATAATATAAATATTTGTTAAATGTTGTCAAAAGCAGAAATCCGAAAATTGATTCGCGCTCATAATGTAGTTTCTAAAATTACAATTCCAAAGGGGGCGACGGTTGGGGATATGGTTAAATTAGTAGAAGAGAAGGGATATTTAATTGACCATGAAAAGAAGGTAATAAAACCAGGGGTAAAACGTGGAAAACAAATTCGGCTGGGTGATTCTAAAATGGTCAAGGGAAAAAAGGTAATGGGAACGGATGAAATATTAAAACCGAAAGTAAAAACGGAACTTCAAAAGCAGAAACTTGCAGAGAGTAAATCCAAGAAAGAAACTGAAAATAAAAAGAAAGAAAGGGAAATTAGAAAGAAGGCGGTTGAAGAAGAGAAGGCGCGGAAGAAGAAGCAGGTTCGTGATAAGTTAAAGAAAGAACCAGGGAGACCGCGAGTCAATCCGAAAGATATAAAAGTAATCGACCCAGCCAAAGAGCGAAAGAAAAAGAATAAAGCGAAATTAGATAAACTTAAAAGGGGAGATGCTGTATAAATCTTTTTCCGCGTTTATAATTCTTTTTTCTTGGAGCGATAAAAATAACATCATCTTCATCGACAAATTTAAACCTTACAAGGGATAAGATGCACGCACAGAATCTTTGATGGTCGAACCCTGATATTTTTTCTTTATTTTTCTTTTTATTATATATCAGCTGGCAAAAACATTTATAAACTTGAATTTGTTTTTTAATATTACGGTTTGATTTAAAACTATCGATGATAAGATTTTCCGATTGTACTTTATAATCTTTTAATTTATTTAACCCGAGCGGGAAACTAGAAATTAATAAATCATTCCAAAATAATAATAAACTCCCGTCTTTTCCCTGTATTATCATTAATTAATCTTATATTGTTATTATAAATCTATCTTTTTAAGTAAATAATCTTATGTAATTACTATTTATCACTTAAAGAATAACTAATTTTAAAATTAGTTATTCTTTAAACCCCTTTTCATAACAATAAACGATTAATTGGATAGTTTTTAATGATATATCATAACAAATCAAGATTAATAATACTTAAAACTAATTTTGGTGTTATATATAAACCAAATAGAAAACAAAATGGAAAGCATTTTCAGTAATCTTCCAAATAATCTTATTATGAATATTATTAAAATGGAAACTGATAGAGTTGAAAAAGAAACAACCGAAGAGTTGAATAAAAATAAATTAAAATTTGTCGATTGTATCAAAGACCTTAATTTTATTGAAGAAGATTTGAAAGATTATTATTCTCGGGATGAAAGAGATGAATATTACAGTCATATCAACTACGCCCCAGCCGTGGGTGAAGAGTGGATGGCGTGCAGTCTTGCTGATATTTTTACTACGATTTCAGAAGTTAATTTTGAAAATAAACGTCAAAAGGAAAAAGAAGAATATTATAAAATGATGATTCAAGAAGAAGTGGATAGAGAAAGATATTTTGAAAGAAGATATGAAAATAATTTCGATGAACCCCAAGAATGTGATTATGATTTTTATGAACCTGATTGGGTTTAATTAACATTCCAAAAAAAAGAATTATCTATATTTTCTTCTAATGCAATTTCTAATGCTTTCCTGTCATAATTTTTATTCGATTCAAAAGGGATTTCTAATTTTGATTCATATTTAAATCCCTTTGGATATTTATATAATTCAACACGGTCATGTTTAATATCATAATCTTTCCCAACTATTATTCCTTTTATTTTTGATTTTTTTGTACCTTTTAAGATTCCCCTTAAAAGTGTTCCCGAACCAACTGAACAATAAATTTGCGAAGGTTCAAATCCGAGTTCAGCTGTTATTTTCTCCATGGTTTCAGATATTCTATCAACAGCCACTTCCGAATCTGCCCCGAAAGTTAATATCTGATATTCTTGATTATTATAATCATTAAAATCTTTTGCCCGTTTATTTAAAACACTCATATATCCATATGGAATATAATGAACGATTCCCAAATTTAACTCTACTTTTTTCGAATTAATATCTTTAATCTTTTTATCAGGACTAAATATATGACATTCTTTTTTTAATTCTTTACATATTTCAGATAAAGCAATCTGAAACGCTCCATATCCAAGAGAACAATAAATATATCCCTTTTTATTATCATCCAATAATTCCCTTATAAATCGAGACTTTGTCCCGCCGATTAATTTATCATCTCTTAAAATATGAAGATTCTTATATCTTTCAATATTCATTTATTATTATTTATATTTTATTTCTAAAACCCAAATTTGTATTAATTCTTCTTAATAAAATAATTACAAATTTGGGTTTTACTTTTTCTTCGATTCATTCATTATTTCTTGCGCTACATTAAACGTGGCGACCACCGGTTTTTGAACCTTAAATAAAATAGTCGATTGGTCTGATGCCCGTGCATAACTTCCATCGGGGTCGTGAATCGAAACCGTCAGAGATGCCAGCCTTATCGGTTTCGTGATTGTAAATTGAAGGGATGATTCTTGACCGAAATAAAAATCTCCATCTCCATTTATTTTATCAACTACTCCAATAATCGGCATATTTGTATTATTAATCTTTCCACCAATAAATGGGTTTCCTTCTAGAATATTCGAACGAATCGTATAATATCCCCGAATCATTCTCGTGGGCAAATTATCCGCGATTACTGTTATTGATGTAGTTTTATGAGTTATAGTCGGATAAACTTGATTATACGAAGTGACATTATATTTATCCTTTTCATATCCCCAAATATTCGCGGGGGTTGTAATCATATTGTTATATAGTGGAGTTCCGTGCCAGTTTGTGCTGAATATTTTAGTATCCCCTTCAACTACTTCGGCATTCGTGCTTAATACTGATAAATCGTTTGCCGTGCCCCTTTGAACATTAACTAATCGATTATTTGAACCATGGAACTGTTCATAACTAAATCCAAGAAGTCCGAACAAACTTTGACTCCACAAATTCTGCGGACAGCCAAAGTCTTCAATCATAACCCCGCTTATTGCATCATAAATCCGCCATTTTTCATAATTATCATTAACTCGATTAATTCTTATTTGGATGCTCGCGGGATTAGTGATGCCGGTGTATATTTGGTAATCATCAAAAGAATAAGGGGTTCTATCAGGTGTAAAATCATTCGCTAAATCTTTCGGATGGATTTTATAAACTTCATCGCGCGCGTCTTCATCCGCGGTGGTTGTTGGAAAAATTGGATTGTCGGCTGTCATAATATTCCCCCGATTCAAACAAGTGTGAAAATCACTAAACGCAAAATTTGTCCCGTCCCAACTTAATGTCGGATTATCCGCACCAAGATATAAAAGTTTTTTCCAAGGGTTCATATCATATTTCGTTCCCGTGATTGTCTGATTTTCTTGAACGTCCGGAACTATCCAATTCCCAAGATGTTCCGAAAGTGATGAATTGGGATTTGGTCTTCCCGCCCAACCCGAAAGGGGCAACATATAAAACATCCCTGGGGCGTTGAAATGTAAATCAAATCCAATCTTTCTTCCTGCTTCTATTGTTCCCGCGTTTGAAGTTGCTGTATTTTTTAATTCATCCCAAATTCCCGAATTAATCCCATTTACTGAACGCCATGGATAAATTGCAATATTTCCATTTGATTTTCCAATACATCCATAAGTAAATTGGTCTAATTTTATATCGGGATTTTCATAATACGTTTCCGCCTGTAAAGGGTCAAAATATATGGTCATTAATAATGACATCAGTTGCGCCGTTGTTGGTGGAATATAAGAACGCGGTTCATAATATCCACCCCAGCCAAGTTGGGTGTTTTCTATATCCTGTCCGCCAACTCCACCTGCCAAAGACTGTTTCAAATAATCAAATCTATTTATATGAACCCATCGACAATTATTTATCGAAGTCGATGCATTATATCCGTTATTCGATTTCGCTAAATCAGACAAGATTTCAGGATAAAGTTTTTGAGCATCAAAAAACGCCTTAAACTCATTCACTCTGTCTTTATTATTCAAGTCTCCGTATGGAATATCAAACTCGATTGGAAAGTTTTGGTCTATGACTGCGGGGTTTAAAACTGATGTGTTTTTTGTAGTTGCTCCTTTTATTCCCGTATAAACTCCATTTTTATCACGGTTTAATAATCTCCCGATTTCATATAATTCCGGATATTTCGTGGCGACGAATTGATATTGTCTTAACCATTCAAATCCCTTATCATTAGTATGTCCCGCCTGATATTGTTTATCCGCAGCCGTATTTCCCGAACCCAAAAGACTGAAATAATTTAAAAAGTTCTGTTTTGAAAAATCTTCAATATTTCCCGAATAAAATGCTTTATACATTTCACTTTCAAGTATTTTTGAAACCCCGACTTGGTGTAAATCATCATCGGTGTTATTTTGAACCATGATTTCATCATTCACTATTGCTTGCATCTGACGGGATATTTCAGTCGCTAAAAAATCGGGACTATTGAATCCGGCAGGTACAGTAATTTGTTTTAATTCTCGATAAATTTGGTAAGTCGCATTTTCAGGGTCTCGCATATCTATCGTCGGTAATTCTGTTCCCCCCGTCAAACCTTGGTCGGTGAAATAAGTTTCATTTCTAACTAGTAAAGTATATTTAGCATTATCATTATTCGGTTTTTTAATGCTTTCATTATTCGCGTTTTTTATACAGGTATAAAACGCCTGTTTATTATATAATTCATTAGTGTTATTCGCTTTATCCGGATAAGTTAAACTGACCCCTTGGGTGGTTCTATTATCCGCGGTTGTGTAATTTTGCCGAACCAAAGGTTCATTATACATCCATCGGCGCGGTAAATGTAAAGAGTTCGTACATCGAGCGGGAAAATAATAATTAATAACGAATTGTAAAGTATCATCTCTTAATTCTAAAAGGTCTTGTTTGAATATTGCCTTTGATATGGTTGCCCCCGATGGAAGGTCATTATTTATTCTATCAGTCCCCAATATTTCCTTTTCCATTTTTATATATTGAAATAATTTCTTCGTATTTAATGGAACTCCTTTTATTTCTATCGATGATTGTTGCCCAGCTCCGCGTTCAGAAATGAATGAACCAAAAACCGATACTTTGTCATCCGGTTCTAACATTAAAATATCTTGGAGATTATTAGTCCATAGAGAGAAGTTTTCATTATTCCCGCCTTTTGCTTCTTCTGAATGAAGGCGGTTCGCTTCTATGATTTTTATATCTGAATACTGGTTCATTTATATAATTGATATATATTTTATTTATTTAATTAAAATTAACAGAAAACCCAAATTTGTAATAATTCTTCTTAATAAAATAATTACAAAGTTGGGTTTTCAACATCATTCGCATCTTCAAACGCGGGTTCTGATTCATGGTCAGAATCCGGTTCGTTTGCTTCTCTATCGGGTTCGGGTTCGGGTTTGGCTGGCGGTTTCTTTTTCTTGGGTGGAATAAGAGTTTCTTTTTTATTTTTTAATTTTTCGGTCTGTTGTTTTAATCCTTCCATTTCTTCTTCGCTCGGCGGTCTTCTCTCGCACTGAAATATATAACAAAGATTAACCTTGCATAAACATTTGCTCTGCCATAAAACCAATAATAATGACGCAACCGCACCGAGAACTAGTACAATCGCGCCAGCCACTTGGTCGATTGAATAATCTTGAAGTTGTCCTTCATTTGATTCGCTCATTTATTTTATGTTGTTTTTTTTATTTCACGATAAAAATATTTAATAAATTATATATGAATGAATCTTCTAAAAAACCAATTGAACAAATTTCAGATTCTTTAAAAGAAATAAATGCTGAAATCTCCCTTATTAAGAACGATATATCATATATCAAACAAAAAATAAAAGAAAAAGTAATCCAAGAAAAAATGATGGATGAAAAAATAAAAGATGAATGCGTGATTGAATCTTCATCTTGGTGGTGGAAATAATTTTCGCGCGTTTAAAATATAAAGTTTTTTTATATCATTTATATAAATATGCAAAATATAAGTGTTCTCGTCCCTTCTTGGAATCGACGTAATTTTCTCCCCTTACTTTTAAGAAATCTTAAAATCCAAGATTATCCCCATGATAAAATTGAAATTATAATCGATGATGACGGTGAAGAGAAACTGATATTAGATGAAGAATTAGATGAAATAAAAAATCATTTATTTCCCATGAAATTAAAGTATATTAATAATAAACCGAAAAGAAGTATTGGAAAAAAAAGAAATGAATTGATTAAATTTGCGTCATCGAAAATTATTGCATTTATGGACGATGATGATATTTATTTTCCAACTTATCTTTCATACAGTTATAAATGTTTAAAAGAAAATAATGTTGGCTGCGTCGGTTCAACTCAAATGATATTTTCGATGTCTTGTAAAGATTATGATTGCTATATGATAAACTGCGGGGATAATGTTAATTTAATACACGAAGCAACCATAATGATGACGAAAAAATGGTACAAAGCATCATGCGGATTTCACGATGGAAGTGAAGGTGAAGGTCAGGGTTTATTTTTTGGACTCGAAAAAAAGACCTTTATAACCCAAATTCAATATATAATGTGTTGCTTACAACATGAAGGAAATACAATCGATAAAAAACAATTCGCAGACGATGAACATAAAATAGATTTTGAAATGGAAACAAATTTAAAAAATATTTTAAATAACATATTAAAGATAAAATAATATTTATAAGTATAATAGAAAATGACTTTCGACTATACGGAAGAAGAAATCAATTCAATTTTAAAATCATACAAACATAAGAGAGAAAAGGAAAAAGAAAGATATGAAAAAATTAAAGATACGGAAGAGTTTAAAATAAAAAATAGAATGAAGGCAAAAAGTCATTATGAAAATAATAAAGACCATTATAAAGAGAAATATGAAAATAAAAAGGATTTAGTGAAAGCGCGTAATTCTTATTATTATTATAAAAAGAAAAATGATATTGAGACTTTTAAAAATAAGTTCCCAGCCCGATATGAATTATTATTGATTGGCGGTTATTTTAAAGATTGGAAACCGTTAGAATCTTCTTGAACTTCATATTCTTCTTCACTCGCAGCCGAACCTTCATCATCAGAATATTTATCTTTTTTAACAAAATTTGGGGGTTTATAATCTTCATCGACTTTTAAATGCTCTTTCACTTCTCCAATTAAATCGGGTCTTCCGTGCATCGCAAGAATTGAAATAATTTCTTCAAAATAACTTCTTTCCATTTTATTTTAACTTATATTTAAATTTGTGAAATTAAAATTATTAAAAACTTATATCTTTAATTTCATTTATTACAGGTTCTTTTTTCTCGGGGTGAGCTGCGAGTATCTTATCAACAAATTTCCGCGCGGTTGTCTCTTCTTCGACCCACTCTTTAAAATAATATTTCCATGCGTCCAGTCGGTCTGCTTCTTTAAGAAGTTTCCGAACATCTTTCTGAAATAATCCTTTATCCATATTTATAATATGAATATATAAAAAAATAAATAAATAAAAAAATTAATTAAAGTTCATCTCCGCCAACTAATGGGACTGGGTCTCCACCGCCAACAAGTTTCTTTCGCTCCTTCTTTTTACGAGTTGTTTTATTATCTTTTTGAGCGCCAGCCGAACCCACCGTAATGACTTTCTCTCCACCCTTCTTTCCGCGTACTTTCATAATCTTCTTTTTTTCATGGTCGATTTTATATCCCATATCTTCGATTTCTTGAATTAATACTTTACGAGATTTTTTCTCCCAGCCGGATATGACTGAAACTTTATTATGCTGACGAACTAGATTTCTGATTTCAGTTAAGTTAAGTTCTCCCTTTGGAATGCGTGGCATCTTTTTATAATATGAATTATAAAAAAAATAAATAAAAAAAATAAATAATAAAACCCAAATTTGTAATTATTTTATTAAGAAGAATTATTACAAATTTGGGTTGTTGAATTAAAATATAATAATTAATAAATGCCGTTGGATAAAGATGGAAAACCGATACTTTATAAACCGTGGGTAAATAAAACGAAATCGAATAAAAAATATTTCGTATATGTTAAGTCAGATAATAAAAGGGGATTCAAGAAAATCGGATTCGGGGATAAAAGGTACGGTCAATTCAAAGATAAACTGGGTTATTATAAATCCCTTGACCATGGAGATGCAAAAAGAAAAAAGAATTATTATTCACGCCACGGAAAAGCAACATCAAAAGATTCCGCCAAATATTGGAGTCATAAAATATTATGGTAAATTTGGGACATCCTTTAAGTATAAATTAAATCATAACAATTTCAGATTAAACTGATTTAAAGATTGCGCGATATATATAATTAAGAATAGAAAATGAAAAATGATGATAAGTTTAAATCTGAAAATAAAAAAATATCTAATAGTAATAATATGAAACGCGCCGTCGAACTATTTTATAATTCGAAACGTCCGAAACATTCGTGGAAAAAAGACCCGCAATTCGTCATAGACTTTGACCTTCCAACGTTCTATGAATATAATAAGACCTTAAAAATGAAGAAAAATTACTCGATTTTAACGGGTAAAAAATCTAATTTAACGGTTATTGATATTGATTGCAATAAAGATGAAAATATTAATGATAATGTATTTATTAAGAAATTTGGGTCAGACCCTTCAAAATGGAATGGAGTAGTCATTAAATCTCCATCAGGCGGGTTTCATGTTTATTATCAATATGAAGCGTCCTTGAAACACGGTCAAGATGCAGTTTCCCACGTTGATGTACGAAATGATAATGGATTAATCGTTTCGGCTGGTTCAGTCAGAGACGGAAAAACTTATGAATGTATCAAAGGAGACTTGAATGATATTCCAAAAATTAAAGATGAAATGATTGATTTTATCCATTCTATCGATTATTATAATCCAGCGAATAAAACAAACGGTCAAAAAACAAAGACCCGAATTAAGAAAATTAAAAATAAAGATGGAACAAAAGAAATCATTATTGAAGAAATAATCGGCTGCGACCAATCCCTTTATCATTATGATTATCCTGATGAATTACTTGAACATATTATTAAGGGTCTTCCATCAAGATATTTTGAATCTTATGAAGGTTTCCTTATTTTCACCACCGCCATGAAACAAATTGATAGATTCGATATTTGGGAAAAACACCCAAAAATCAGAAAAAATCCAAATGGAGACCCGAATAAATATAACGCAAATTTCTATCATAATATCAACGGTCATAAAACTATTCTCGCGATGAATCATCTTCTTATTCATTCATCATATCAAAACGCGAGAACGTCTCTCGATTATTTCAAGTATAAACCAACTCTTGAAAATAAAATCAAACCAGCTGAAAAGGTTAATTCTGAAAAACTTGGATATGATTTTTTTAATGAAAGACTTGGCAGGGAAACAGGAAAAAATAGATTTATCGCGTGCAGGTCAGACACGGGAACGGGAAAAACTACTTCATTTAAATCGTGGAAGAAAAAACATCCAAAAGAAAGATTCGTTAGTATAGTTTCAAGAATCTCTCTCGGATTAGAACAATATGAAACTTTTAATAATGAAGATATTGATACGGCGTTTTATGAAAATGAATCATTCTATCCTGGCGAAAACTATATCGTTCAAATCGATAGTCTTTTAAAATTAGAATACTGGGCAGACCAAGGCGGACTTGATGGATATTCTATTTTTCTCGATGAATGGAACTCGATAGTAAAACATCTTTTCACTTCCGAGACTATGACTAAAAAAGGGGTTCGGATTCCGATTATGGATTTACTTGTAGATATTATCAGAAACGCTAAATTTGTCATTATGACTGATGCTGATATTTCAGACCAATCACTTCGATTTCTTGATTTTGTACTAGACCATCCAGCTGGCGAAGATTCGAAATTATCTGATAGTTTTGTATTTATTGAAAATGAATATAAACATAATAACGGGACACCAGCCGAAGAATTATATAATATAGAAACTCTCGTTCGCATGATGAAGGCATCTAAAAAATGGATTTGCCCTTGCGATGAAGCGCGTTCATGTCATCTTTTAAAGGAAATGATTGGAGATGAACAAATTTTGGTTATAGACAGCCGAACGACTGAAAGATATGACTGGGATAAATATGATAGAATCATCTTTTCCCCGAAGGTTATTTATGGATTAGATAGTATAATGAAAAGACCCGTATTCTGTTTTTATCAAGAATCGACAATTGACGCTCGGGATATGCTCCAACAAATTAACCGTAATCGAAGCATTACTAAACTATATTATTTATTCCAACGTAAAAGATGCAGGGATACGGATTTCAATACACTTCAAAACGCGATTGAAGATTCAGATGATTTGAAAAAATGGTGCGATAAAAATGATTATTTACATCAAGAAATCTCCCGAGTACATACTATTTTTAAAGATGTATTTAATCAATTGAAATATAATTCAGACGCTTTATCGAGTAATCCATACGCGCACTTCAAAAAACTTTTAAAAGAAAGGGGGTTCAAAGATTCAACCGCTATTTTTCAATCAAACAGCCAGACGACCCGAGAACTTCTAAAAGAAGACCGTGAAAGAATGACTAATGAAATCCATAAAGATATGCCTTTCGTCAAAGAAAATAATGAAAAATATATTGGACTTCCGGAAGATGAAATCCAAAACTTCAAAGAAATATTTATGGATAGAAGTTTCATTCAGAGATATACTGCATTAAAATGGTATATCTTTTATGACTATGGAAGTGAATATAATGCTGAATCTAAAAAATGGATTCAGGAATATAAAACCGTTGAAGAGAGATTAATGAATCAGAAAAAAGATATGAAAAAGAAATTACATGAGAAAGGAGAGTTCGATATTAAAAAGATAGTTTCAGACCAATCGAAACTGATTTATTTGGATAGATTAAGACAAAACATTAAGATGAAAGACAGATTGAAAATTAATGACTTTGAACGTCTAGATGAAAAAAAGGCGGAGTTATTTTATGATGAATATAAGGCAACCTTCGGGGATAGAAGTAAAAAAGAAAAAAAGAATCCATTACTCTCGAATGATGGAACGAAACGTTTTGTATCGATGATTTATAAAAAAGTTTTTGGAATCAATCCATTCGCCAAGAGTTCAACTTCGAAAAAGGGAAATACTTGTACTTCATATTCAGACGCAAATTTAAATGACTTTGGAGTATTTCACGAAGTCTTCGAATTATCCAAAGCGGAATATGTAAAGAAGAATAATCAGAAAAGCGATAATGAAGAAATCTTATCAGGATTTCTTATCGATGATGATGCATAAACGCATGTAAAAATTATTTAATTCTTTTTCTTTTTATTATTATTATTTTTATTATAACCGTCAAAAATCTTGGCTGGTTCTATCTTATCCGGTTTAATATCTTTCTTGATATTATAATTTAATTCCTGTTTATAATCCGCCTTTTTAGAATCAACGGGTTTAATATATTTCGTTTTTTTCTTTTTCGGCATTTAACTTTTGTTTTATTTTTTTTTAAAATATATTTTAATTAAATTAATATATATTAAATAACATAAATGAGTTTAGTAATCGCCACGAATAAGGATAATGACAACACATTTCGTCAAGAGCAGTCGATTTATTCTGCCTGGTCATTCAAGAATAGTCTTTCATCGACTTATAACATCCCAGCCGATTCACAGGTCGCGCTTCAATCTGTAAAAGTAAATCTAGACGGTCGTTTAACTATATCATCAAATAATTCTTGGTGGTATGATTACTTCGGGGAAGATTTGGATAATGTTGATGGAAGTGATAAAGACGGGAATGATACAGACACGACGAATATTGAATTAACAACTTCTTATCCAATTCTCCAAGATTTGGGAGTTCCAAAGGGGGAGTTTCTTGAATTAAGTACTGATGAATTTGCGGACAGAGTTGATGAAAACCATAGATGCTATCATCCAAATCTTATGAACAAATTTACATGCGACGTTCAGAGAAATGCGGGACTCGATTTCTTGGGATATGATTTTACATATGACCAAACGACCGGCACGCAGTCCAAGATGCCGACGGGCAGCCAACCGTTTTTTCAGGAAGGTTTTGACCGTGGAAATTATGTTCCAGCGTCGGGAGTTTTCACGAGAACCCTTGATTTATATAATGGAACGGCTGGCGCTTATCCCGACCCTTGCGTTAAAATATTAACCGGAGTTCCATTAAGTCTGGCTGGCGGAAAAATGAAAGTTAATTTTACTAATGCAAACGCATCAGGAGTTCCATGGGGTATTGGATTATCAAGAGATTGTCCAAATCCATATTTAACCGAAGATGAATCATTTAGTCCATATTATTTTGCTCCGATTGAAAATGATAATGATGAAACTTACGCGATGAATTTGGGAACGAATCATAACGCTTTTTATTATGAAGACTTTGGAGTTCATCGGAACGCTTCGGGAGAATTAGTTTTAAGGCACGCTGTTCCGTCGGGAGATGGAAGAGAAGAATTGATTTATAGAGAAGTTGAATATTGGACGAATACAAGTTCCGCTTTAAAAGGGGGCGGAAGATATGACCTTGGCGGAAACGCCAACGGATATGAAGGAATCGGTTTTACAGTCATCGGAGAAGACGTACAGGTTTATGGGATTCAAACAGGAAAAGCGGATGAATTAATAACAAAATTTGTCGATGGACAACCGAAGAAATCTTATTTTAAACCAATCACGCAGACTTGTTGGTGTCTTCATCCGGTTCTTTACGTCGGTGGAATTGGAGCAGGAGCAAATAACTCTCTGACTGTATCTAATTTTTCGGGAATGAATAGTATTGATGATTATGATTCAAGGAAGGAGAATAAAGGTGGCTGGTTTGAAACCGCAAGTCTTCTTTCAAATTTGGCGAATTGGAATGCAATAAATAGATGCCGTCAAGTAGATAATCGGCGAATATTAGACCCCGATGAAACACTCGCACCTTTCGATTATGAAATAAATAACACTTTGAACGCGGACGCGGTAGATAATAAATACGTTATGATATTAAAACCTTCGGAAGATTATGAACCAACTTGGGGGGCTGCGTGTAGCGATTTATTTGGATTCCCAGGGCGTTCAATAGTTAAGGAAGGAATTGGAACTTTTCCACAGATTAAGTTTTCATCTGACGACCCGCCTTCACTTAATTCCATGCTTTCGATTTTTGTAAGATTAAACGGTTTTGGACAACAGGTTCTAAATGCAAGAACAGGGAATAATTCCACTATTCTTTCACATCTTCCGACAGCTGATTCTAGAACAACAACCGGTTCTTCTCAAAGGATATTTTATGAACCGAAAAACTTGATTTGGTTGGATTTAAAAAATCCATATGATTTAAATATATCCGAGTTTAATATTGATTTCGTTTATTCGAATGAACAATACGCGAAGATTCTTCAAGGTCAATCAATAGTCGTTTTATATTTCAGAACAAAAGACGGTGAAGTTGGAATGAAAGTAATGGAATAATTTTTATTTAAAAGATAAGTATTCTATATTATTAAGTGTATAAATTAAAATGAACGAAATATATAAATCGAAGTTTAAGTTATGTATGTATGAATTAAAATATGAATATAATGTTAAAGAAGACTGGGAGATGTCTGATGATGATAATTATGTATGGACGGATGAATCTGATGATTCAGATGTTTTTTCTGATGATGATTAATTTAATAGATTAACTTATACTTTTTTTTTATAATATTTTTAATAATTTTTAGTTATTTTTTATAATTTATAATAAATTATATTATATATTATTATAACTATGAGTAAAAAACCGCCACCGCAAGTTCTTTTTAATTTTCAGGAAGAAGATATAAATAA
>Ga0181395_1000457_pt1 | contig 17305 bp, 16 predicted proteins | sample 18SPOviralmetaG_FD_130124 | JGI IMG/M metagenome (GOLD analysis project Ga0181395, IMG submission 130124) | Marine viral communities from the oligotrophic San Pedro Time Series (SPOT) site, San Pedro Channel, CA, USA - 18 SPOT_SRF_2010-12-16 | ecosystem: Environmental > Aquatic > Marine > Strait...
ATCCAGTTATTTCTCCAAATTGATAAGCTTGATGTTGTTATACCATTTCTATCAACAAATTCAGTACCACCAGCAACTATATTATCTGCTAAATAATCTGTTTCAACCCAAGTATCAGTTTGAGGAGAAAGATCAATATGACCTCGAGATTGTATCACCGCAAATGGGTTTATATTTTCTGTGGTTGTAGCTAAGTCTTGTTTTATAAAACTTACTGCATCATTAGATATTGGCAATAAAGCTATGTCAGCTTTTCTATCAGTGGTTGTATCACCGCTTGCTGAATCGTAAAGTAATCTAACAGCCTTTGGTCTATTTCTTGGACCTAAAGTACCGTCTTCTGTATTGATAACTGATCTTTGTTCTAAGTTTTCAAGGTCAGTAAATGTATAATCTACAAAGTTATCTACGAGGAATCCAGCTTTTGTTCTTGCGTTTCCTGCTGAGTCTAAAACAGCCAGAGAAGAAGTATTTAATTCTAATAAACTTAATGCTGTTAATTCTTCTATTCTATCGATTCTATTTTCAAGGCCTGCAATGTCTGCCATAGTAAATCTTTTATTGTTTACTATTTGTGCAGATAAATCTTTTGCATCAATTGTTTTTGGATTTAAATCAATATTATAAAGAGCCATCGCACCAGCTGGAACTTGTGGTAATTCAGGTGTTAATGATGGAGTTCCTTGAATATATCTTAATTCTCCAGTTGGTATTCTTCGACCTCTGATGTCTTTAGTAGCAGCAACTAATCTATCTTTTCTTGGTAAGAAATACGTTACATTGACGGTTGGGTTTGCACCAGGTTGAGGTAACATATGAATTAATGGGTTGCTTCCATCTCCATCTGAATCAAAAGTAATATCAAAATCAGCTGAACCGACTAATGTTGCATTTTTCTTTGTTGCAACTGGTCTAAAATCTAATGCATCTCTTAAACTTATTACAGTACCATCAGCTAGCGTATGATCAGGAATTGTATCATATTCAACTCCTCCGTGCAATACACCTGCACCGCCATTTGCTGGAGTTTCTTGATTCTTATACGAAGTAACATCAAAATAGCATCTTTGACCAGCAAGTGATCCAGCTAGAGTATCTTCATGATTAAAATGTTGAAATCTTACAAATATATTACCGCTAGGAATAGTAACACCAGCTTTTGGCAGCAGCCTTCCAATTCCATAAAAGTTATCTCTTTGACCGTTGTCTAAAGTAAAGTTGTCTGAAAGATCAGCACCGTTCGAGTCTATAGATTTGATAGATCTTACAGCAAATACATCTGGTTGATCTAAACTTAAAAATTTAAAACCAGATCCATCAGAATCAGCAACAGTTGGCCAAGTTTTTGTGATTGTACTTTCTGTCAAAGTCTTAGTTCTCTGTGACATATTAGTACTACCAGTTATTGAAACCTGTGCTAATACATCATGATCTTGTCCAGACACAACTCCAGATATATCAAAGTTGGCACCAACACCTGATATGGAAACAGGTTTAATATCGGAATCAGTATCTGATACTACCCAAGTTGCACCTCCAAAGAAAGAGTTAACTCCAGCTGTGATTGCACCAGCACCAATATTACTTAAAGATGTAGATCCAGCTGTACCCGTTGTCAAATGTTTTTGCGCAATGAGTTGAACACCTTCCACGCCATCGAATGCTGGTCTTGTTCTTGGTAAAGGAAATAATAATGAATTGTTAGAGGTTTCTTTTAATACAGCCTGTCCACCTTCAGTAACTATATTGACATAATCAGTGCCGCTGGTGCCAAAACTTCTTGTTGAAGCAAAAGATTGTCCTGGCTTCATTCTTATATCGAAAAGATAAAATCTATAATGACCTGTTCCATCTCTATAAATGGCTCTACACCTGGCCGTACCAAGTGCAGTTCCACCGCCATTTGTAGAGCCTCTTAAAGTAAATTTTCCAAATGTCTGAATATCAGGAAGTCCTTGATTGACTAGAGTTGCGTTATTGCCAGTCAAATCATTTCCGTAACCTAACACATAGTTTCCGTAAGATGCGCTTGCAGTTTCACCGTTAATCGTTGATGTGGTAGTTGCTTTTGGAATCGTTATGTCTCTTTCATCAAGTTCTAATCTAAATCCATCAACATATGCAATACCATCAGAAATATGTAACTTTAAACTTGCTGAATCGATATTTGTAAAACTAATATTAAATGGTTTTGCAACATAGTTACCTGATTCTTCTTTTGTTCTTTGAGCTAAGAGATTATTAATTTGATTATAAGACTCTGTAACTGTAACTTCGTCTGCTAATCTACCACTAGCTACTCTTCCAAGATAAACAAAGTTGTTCGATCCAGCAGCGCTACGCGTAGTAAGTGTTAATCTTATTCTATATCGATCTGCACCAGGAGCTGCCACATTTGGTGATGCGCCTTGATTATCAAATAGCCCAGTATCATCAGATGATGTTATAACTTCTTCTGAAACTAAAAATCCTATATCGTCTGTAGGTGTAGATGAATATTTAGAAATTGTTGCAGTTTGAGCCGCAACAAAAACAAAATGTCCTTGTACAAAAAAGCTACCTTGTGTGATGCTTGCTCTCGTCCCTGCTCCAGCTGCAGTCGAAGCTGCAGTTGTCATGTTAAATCCAGAACCTAAATCTGCATTTGATAAGACATGACTATTACCAACTCGTATCGGTGTGTTTGATGAAGTTCCTGCAGAAGTATCTGTATACTCAACTATCAGAGTATCAGGATCAGCTCCACCAGCCGCTACTGTTTCTAATATTTTAACCTTAACAGCAGGATTTGGAGATTGCACAGTAAATATTTTTCCTACTAACTGTGTTTCATCAAATCCAGCAAATGGGTTTGATGCTAATTTAATAAACTCTACCTTATTATTGAGAGTGACATTACCGCCGTTGACAGCACCACCTTCTCTAAATATATTAGATCCAAATCTCTCGATTTCTTTGTTTATTATTGTTTGAGATTGTGTAAGCTCTCGAGCTTGTAATGCTTTTCCGCTATTGAATAATATTCTGTGATAGTTATCACTATCTAAGAAATCGTCTTTATATACTCCGGAGAATGTTGTATTTGATACTGTTGATGCCATGGTTTAAACCGTTAATATTACTTTAATGTCTTCTTTTTGATCTGCGCTTCTTATGATTCTCGCTCTACTATCTATGTATAGTAATTCTCCACTAAATGGATCGATCTCTACTGAAGAATCTGTTGTAACAATGCCAGATCCTGCTGTTGTTCCAGTAATAGTTTCTGCTGGTGAGAAAAAGCCTGGACCTTTGTTTGTGATAATAAACTGATTATTTGTATGATAGTAAACTAATCCGTTACCAGAGCCGTTACTATCAACTTGATCGATCCATGCTATTGTTCCTGAATCACCTGTTATCTTTTGGTCTGCTACCAATGAACCTAAATTGCCTTGAAGTGTTAATATCCTATTTGCACGCGCAGAAGTAGTTGTTGCACGAACACCAGTTCTTAAGTTTAAGTTTCGTAATAAAGAAATCTGCCTAAAATCATTTGTGATATTAAAATCACCATCTTGTGTGCCGTCGGGTTTAACCACTGCCATTATCGATGATGATTTTAAATCAACACGTGGATCTGCTCCAATTCCATCTCTTGGTCCAATTATAGGTCTTATTATTGCATTCCCTGCATCGAGCTCCATCCTTGCAACATTGTAACCGCTTCCCATTCCTGAGTCGCTGATGTTGCATGTCATCTCGACTTTTACAATTTGACCATTTGCAACTTCGCATGTAGCAGCGGCTCCAGTTCCATCGCCAACTATCGTAATATTAGGAGCCGTAGTATAACCAGATCCTGCGTTTAATATTTCTGCGCCAAGTATTTGACCATTTTTATTATTTAAAGCTTGTGCTCTAATCTTTACTTGTTCTTGTTCTGTTGCTGTTGTATCATTACTTGAATCAATAAACTGTGTAGGTATAAAACCAGAACTTAGAAAGGTTGTAACTCTTGAAGATGATATTTCATATAAAAATTTCCAGATATAACCATCAGCAGTCTTAAATGCTTGTATATTATCAACACCTGCATCTTGAAATGATGGTTTTACTGTAGAAACGTTTCGATTTCCAGATGCATCCTTACTAGCTTGTAAACAAATATAAACGTGGTTGTCTTCTGTCAACACGTAGTATGTGTTCGTAGGATAACCAACAATATGGTCTGAAAACGCATCATATATGGTACCAGCTATCCAATTAGATCGAGGAACAACAAATGAAACATTTGAAGTAGCTATTTTCATAACTGATTCTAAATTATTTCTTGCCTCTCTTTCATCTTTTATATGTCTGAGAGGTGTAATAATATTATCATTAGCACTGTCATACTGATCTGACTTACCGATGCCGATGTAAAATTCATGGCTATCAGTAGCGTTAGTCATTTCTTGAAATAACAAATCGCTATATCTTACTTTTAGTGGGTCTGTTGCTATTGCTACCATATCTTATAATTCCTATGCTATTGTCATCACTGATTGGTTACCAACTAAGAACCAATTTGAACCATCCCATACACAAGTAACTCCTTCATTCTGAGCTAGTGCAAATGATGTTCCTCCAGCAAAATTGTCTGGCGTGACAGTCGCGACACCAGCACCTTTATTAGTAAATATTTTATACTCTCCTACAGTTGTTCCATCGTTTAATCCTACAGCTAATGCACTTCCTTTATTGCAAATAATGTAAGTTGCCGTATCAGATGCATCACCGTTAGCTGTTATAGTAACTGATGAGAATGCAGCCTTTGAAAGTTGAACTGAACCCTGTCCTTTTGTAGTTAAAAATATATTTAAATTTGTTCCACCGCCTGTAGCTGATAAAGTTGGACCAGTTGTTGACGCTCCGTTTGCAACTGTAAATTCATTAACAGCAGAACCAGTAGCAGTCACTTTAAATAGTTCATTCCCATTTGTATCATTTATAGATGTGCCTATCTTAGCTGTATTTAGTGTAGGCGTTGTTAATGTTTTATTTGTTAATGTTTGTGTATGTGTATCTAATACAATATTGCCACTAGAATTGGGTATAATGACATTTCTATCAGCCGAAGGATTCTCTACATATAACCTTGTTTCATTTGCATCTGCTGTTAAACCTTCGAATACAACTGAGCTATCTTCGAATCTAACTGTTGAAGCTAACGTTGAACTATCTCCAGGAGTTCCTAAGAAATCGTATATTTCTGAAAAATTCGCATTTATCTTAGTAGCAGCAGAACGAAGTGTATCACCTGTTCCGTCGTTAGCCGAACTTCCTGTTGAAATGTTTTGTCTTGTCATATTATATGCTCGTTATTGTTTATGTTATTTATATACTTATGATGCAGAGTCGCTCTTATACGATGTAAAAATTTCATTATCCATAGTCTCATAAGTCATTGACATGTCTGGACCAACGTTTGCGCTATCATCGAATGTAAATGAATTGGTCTGAATTAATTCTTTAATAGAAGTATAAAAGTTGCCTAGTGTTGTTGCTGTACTTGAATCGCTAGTAAAGTCAGATATAGCCTGATCAAGTCGTGTCCTAACACTAACTCCAGTGCTTGAATCTTGTATACCAGTAATATCTGAAAATGGAGTTGCTAGAATTAGTGCCGCGCTCTGAACTATTTTTATTGATGCATCTGCAGAATCAATCTTTGCAACACCTTCAGCAGAAGTTCCTAATTCAACTTCTGTAGCAGTTAAGACATCTCCTGCAAAATGGAAACCTGCAGGATGTACAAACTTTTTGTATAGATTTTGGTAATCTGATACTGATATACCGCATTTTACTAATATAGAGAATATCTGAAATCGTCCATTATCTTGAATAAATCTTTGTGATTCAACACCTGTTTGTGATTGACCTACAATAAAAATATTATCTTTTGGATAAGATATTTCAGCTTCTTGATTAAAAAATCCTCTAAAAAATCCTTCTGCTGAGTTTAAAGATCCTTTTGTTCTGTAAAACTCTCCAAGTAATTTCGCCATTAATCTTGGTTGTTTAAAAAAAGACGATGCTTGTAAACCATTTCCTATTTCTTTTATCAACTCATCGAGATTATCCTCACTTGTTTGAGCAACATCTCTTGCATAAATTAATTCATTGATAATATGACCAAATCCGTGTGTTTGATTACTGTCTAAATGATCATGATACTTTTCGAGGAATGTTATAAATTTTGCGTTATCTTCTTCAAAATACTCGGGTACAACCTCACCGACTTTAGAAGTCCTTAGTGTGATTTTTCTTCTATTAAGATCTTCTAAATTATGTGGCATAACTACTTAATTACTATTGGTGTATTTTGAAAATCTAGTACGGCATTTGCTACTGATAGATCTTCATCAAACTTCAATATATGTTGACGAAGAGGTGTTATTGTGCTTTGATCTATAGGTGTTGAAGTTATTTTTATTACAGCACCTTCAATTGAACTAGGATTAAATTGTACTAAAGATATAGATCCACTAGCTGCATTATAAGATCCAACATTATCGTTTAATACTGCACCAGTTGAATTTACTATTTGAATTGTGTTCGAAGCCAGTTTATTTTTTAACGTACATGTTTGACTTTGAAATGTAAAGTTAGATGAACTGATGATATGTTCCTCAGCATCTGGATTAGCAAGCTTCACTGGAAAGTTTATTGTATAATCAGTTGCTGTCCCAACAGTTGGTGATAATCTTTGTTGAACCTTAAGCGTCATCGATGTATTTAATATAGCAACAGATAAGTCATCAATAGTACCAGTTAGTATTGATCTTCTAAATACTTTTCCAAATGCATTTAAGTTATTATCAAAGAAACTTTTTATTTGGGCTTGAACATTAGTTTGAGTTGTTTCAGCCGTATCTCCAGTTAAATCTGGATCAAAGTTAAATGTAGTAGTTACTTCGACGAATGTATCGATAGGATCGCTGAACTCTGTATCTATAGACATAACAGCTAGATTTGCACTTAGTGCTGTTTTTATAGCATTTTTAGTATTAGTTTTGACTGTTTCTGTTATGCTATCTTTAAATCTTAAACTTACATAAACAGAGCCGAAATCTGGTGGCACATTATCATTACCTCCCCAAGCTATAACATCGTCTAATACCGAAGAATAATTTTTATTGATTATAGCTTTATAATCTTCTGCAGTTACCATTCTTTGTTGTGAAGAAAATGCAGCTGGTGCGTTTAATTTTATTGATGTGATAGATTCTTTTTCTGCTCCTCCACCAGAATTTGAAACAGTAGTAACTGTTGGTGTGATACTAGTAGCTCCTACCGTAACTGTAGATGAAGGGCTAAAAGAGGATGCATCGTTTGGAGCTGATCCTTGCACTTGAAGATATGTTACTTCTATCTTATTACCAGCTATCGGTGCTTTTCCGAGCACATTACCTTCTCCAAATGTAAGTTCATAAAAACCATTTGGTGTTTCTCTTACGATAAAAATCCGAGAGGTTGTATCAACCCTAACTGCATTTTTTATATCAGTATACGCTGAAAATGTAGATGAACTTGTGGTGTCAAAAACTTTTACAGAAATCGTTGTTGTATCTAAACTATCATCAGGAATTACATAAATTTGTTCGTCATCAACATCGCCCACAATAAAAGTTTTTGTTTTTATAGAACCTTCTTTTATTATTAAATCTGCGCTGCTTTCAGTTGTTTTAAATGCAAAGTTACCTGAACCATCATTTGTAGCTATGTGATCTTCAGTTGTTAAAAATGTATATGAGACATCATCAACCGAAGTAGTAAAAGAACTATTTGCTGGAAGGGTTGCAGTTGATGTTGTAGTATCTGAGGTTTCTGCTGTAATATTAACTGTTGCAGTAGAGCCTGTCTTTGACCGCGGATAATATCCTAAGTTTTCTGCATGTGATACTACTGATGATCTAAGTTGTGCTGAGTTTAAAAATGATTCGTTAACTGCTAAGTTTGCAGTTAGCCCATTGATGTGTGTGTTGTAAGCTAATACATCTAATATGTTTGATAAGCCACTAGCTTCGAAGTTATAATCTGAAAATTCTGATTGTTGTTTAAAATAATCTTTGAGACTTCTTTTAATTGTATCAAAATCTAAATCTGTTGATTTTATAATAGCCATTATCTTAACCTCGTAAGCTCTAAATTTAATTCTACTTTTTCTAAAGTATTAACTACTTGAAATTGTACTAGTATATGCATACTATTGAAATCTTCTTTTAATAATACCTGAGCTCCCATTACTGCTGCTCTCGGTTCGTGATTGTGTATGGCTGTCTTTATAGCATCTTGAATATCAATATTATCAACGTCTTCACTTAGCGCAAAAAGATAAGAGTTTAAATTTCCGCCAAATCTTTGGTTAAAAGGCTTTTCGCCTTTATTTGTCATAAGAAGATTTTTTACAGCTTGCTTTACAGCTGCTGCATCTGTTTTCTTAAAAACCTCTCCATTTGTTTTATTAGCAAATGCTAAGTCTATATCAGTATAAGAAACAGTACGAGACGTTGTAATTGGTCTCGTACTGAGATTTCCATCCTCTTGTGCAAAAACTCTAGCCATTTACTATTTTCTTCATACCATCTGTTATTTTATTTGCTAAGTGAGAAACTAAAACTTTTCTCATCGCTACTGCTCTATCGCGTGATGTAAACGAATACTCTCTTACATCGTCATTATCAACTCTTAAACTAAATACAAAGAATGCGCCTTGCTTTATAACGTTACTTGCTGATCCAAGAGCTATACGATTAGGATCCACCCTTGTACCAAATCTTGTTTCTATTATACCCATGACCTTACTCCTTTGTCTTTATTTATATCATTCTACGTTAACTGTTGTGGCACCAGTTGTTAAAACTCCTGCATCTACAGCATCACCAATACGAGCAACTTCTTTACCTTCTACAAAAACTGTTGAAGCACTTCCAGTTATTGGTGCCTGATGCGGGAAAGTATCTGTACTATGTACGATTGTCTCGTCATCTTTACGTGCCACTAACTCTCCTTCTGCAAATACTGTACTCTGAGCCGGAGTATCTAGCGTTGAGATTAAAGTACCACCATGTCCAGTCGTTAGTGAGTCTCCCTTTCTACAAATAAAAGCCATTATGTACCTTCGAAGGGGTTATCTAAGTCTGATAAGGCGTTCCATGAAGCTAGATCAGTTACTGACTGATCAACTTGATCTAAGTTTTGATTGTCTGCTTTCTCTCTTTCAAATCTACTTGATATGGCAGCATGTCTACTTATATCAGTCTTTTGAAAATATGCTAAGCTTCCGTCATTAAGTTTTTTATTCCTCTCATCATATATCGCGTCGATTAATTCTTGTTGAGTTCCACTATACTTTTTAGTGGTTTCATCCCATTTACCAGTTCGTTTCAAAGCCTTGTTAAATATACCTGTCGCACCATTATTATATTTTACTGAACCTGGTCCATGTTGAACAGCTGTGCTAAATATAGCTTCTTGTACTCCATTACTAAAACTACCATCACATAAGTTCATACCAGTTGAATCTTTAATTGAATCTACTGCAACATCGTAATGTGATCTTCTTATAAAATCTTTTTGCGCTTGTTGAAATGCAGGGTTCTCTCCGAGTTGTTTCCATTTTGGAGAAAATGTATTTCCTGAATCTAGTTGTGCAGCAGCTGCTCCACCCGCTGCAGTTAAATCGCCAAAGAAGTTTTGATTTGGATTATTTGCACCGTTGTAATCTGGATTATTTTCCATAAACGTAAAGAAGTTATCCATAGGAGATGTTCCTGAATTATTTTTTCCCCTATCAGAAGATATTTGATGAAACCCCCATGAGTACCTATTTCCGTAACTAAACTTTTCGAGGCCTCTTACACCAGCTCTTCCGTTTGATTCATACTTTTGAGACAACTCTCCGAGTGTGGATCTTGTACATTCGCCTGGTAACCCCTGTAATCTTTCAAGTACTGCTGCTGAAGTTTGTGGGTTTCCCTTTGCACCTGCAGATGGGTAATTTACACCATCTTGAGACGTAATTACATTACCATCATCATCTGTAGTTTCTCCACTTCCTCCAGCGCTCTCTTTATCTGGTGCATAATCACCAGCCCATGAAAGTTGTACACCTCCAAGGTTCAAATCAACCTTTGTTCCTTCAATATCAACTGCAGCATTTGAAAATATGTTAATATTATCTAAAGCTGTAAGATTCATGAGACCTTTAACACTAAAGTTGCAATCCCCTTCAACAACAAAATCTAAGTTACCTGTGACGTGAAGTTTATCATCACCAGTTGCAGTTCTAAAACCATTCTTATGATGTGTTACTACATCACCATTTCCATGCATCTCGATAAATGTACCAGATTTATGGAATATATGAATCCTTTCATATCCATCAGTATCATCAATTTCTATAACATGACCGCTTGATGTTTGATGTACTGCATTACTTGGATATGCTGCTTTGTAAGGACTTTGTGGTTCGTCGATTATAGAGTTAGAACTTTTCGATAAAGTATTTGTTCCTCTTGCTAATTGACTCGTTGTTACATCCTTTATGGCACCATCAGATTCTTCTTCGATCTTTGGTAGTGAACCTAATACAAGAGGATCTTGTGAATGTTTTCCATCTAAGAATATACCAAAGACTCGAGCGTTGACTTGTATGCCTACGGTATTTCCAAGTCCTTTTACACCACCTTCGGATATTGGCATGACGACTTGTGCGTATGGCAAATCTGCGTCAGGTATATCTTCTTTAGTGCCTTCATGTATTCCAAAGATCTTGACTTGTACACGACCAAGTTCTAAAGGATCATTGATGTTTTTAACGACACCGATAAACCATCTTGTATTATCACCATAAAATTCTGTATATCTTTTTGGTATCATTGTTCACCGCTTCCTGTTGCAGGTGGTGGAGGATCAGGTATCTCCATATTTGAAAACCTTGCACCTGTAAATGTAATGTCATATCTCTCTCGCTTGATAACATGCTGTGCACCCATTATCAAATATTCTCCTGAAAATTTACTGTCTACATTTGTTCCATCAGTATCAAATTGATCCGTTGGTGGAAATTCAATACGCATCTTTCTTCCGAGAGTATTATTATGATTGCCTTCCATAAATTCTATCCCGTTCATAGTAAATATCATAGGTGATTTATGCATAAGATCCAAATACGCTTGAGCTTTTGTTATATTTTTATAGTCTGCTAAGTTCGAACACTCTGAATATGAGAGGTCAAACTGACAAGACTTTGATGTACGATGAGAATTTGATCCACCAAATTGTGCTATCACCCTACTTTTTTCAGTATTAAATTTAAGTGTTTTATCGTACAAGACCCGCTTCTGCATTGGAGGCAACTTAGCGCTAAAAGCATCTAGTGTATCTTTTGATATGTCAAAGTTAAACGTTTGATTAGATATTGCCTTACTTCCAGAAGAGTTTATAAAGTTTTGTTTACTTCCTATCGTGCCATTTCTGATAATCTTGTATAAGTCTTCAACGTCACGATGAGTATATGAATTTACGACAGTCATAGCTGCAAGATCTAGTGATCCAGCCAATGGTTGTGAATACTTGAATGGTGGTGCAGGACCCTCAGCTTCTTTATCATTAATAGCTTGTCTATCAAGTAGCAAAGTGCCGAGGTCGTTAAACTGTAGATTTTTATCAACCAATGTTGAGTAAAAGAAGAATGGATAACCTTCAGCTGTTGTGGCTCTATTGGCTAGCCAAGAACATGCATCAAGAGGAGACATATTTGGTACTATTACTTTTAAATTCTGAATATCTTTTGCTTCGGTATCTACACTTCTATCCAAAGTTTGTGTTATCTTACTAATGATATCAGAACATTTTCCTTTATATACCTTGTTTAGATTTTTAAGGTTTGAATTAAATCCTATATCTTCGATTAAACTTAACGCTATCGTTTGTGATCTAGCATCTACTCCTCGAGCGGTAGCGTCCACACTGGCTATTATAAACGTTTTTATAATATTTTTAGTCTGAGCATCACCTTCTGATGGAGGTTTTCCTTTTCCGTTTTTCAACTCTATCTTAATTTTTTCTCCGCCAATAATATCAGCGCGTTCAAAGAAGTTCATCTCATCAATTAAGATCATTTTTGCGGTGAGGAATGGCAGATCTATATGTTCATAGATATCAATATCTGTAATTCCATGACGTATATCTACCTCTTCTGAAATTCTATCACTAGCTAGTAGTTGTACTTCAAAATCTAGAGGTGCTATCATTATATTCTAAGCGCATCTTTAAATGCATCACTTACCTGTCTAACATTATTTGGCCTGATTACCTTTATTTGTCTTAGCTCATCGTTTTGGGCTATTAGTCTTTCTAACCAAGTTACTTCTGTAATACCAGCCCCAGGCCCTACTTCTGGATCAATATCAACAACATCCTTTGACGCATTTTCATAGTGATGAGCAGCATTAACCTGCAATTCAGCGCTGTTTAAAACTATCGTTTCAACTACTCCGCTGCTATTCGTTGATTGTATATTTTCACCTGCAGTAAAGTTGCCTGTATTACTACCTATGTATAATTGACCCAGGTCAAGTTCTCTATGCACTATGTTGCCAGTGTGACCACTTGAATTACCGCTAACAGTTTGACCAACTTTAAATTTATCAGTAAGTTTTGTTCGAGTTGTAAGTATTAATTGATCATAATCTTTAGTGGCTTTTTCAAATGCAGTCTGTTGAGAAAGCGGCCATCCTCTTTCTCGTAAATGCGGATTCATCAGGTAAAATGTCCAGTAATAGTTAACTGATTCGTAAATATTAAATGACGCTTGATCTGGTCTTTCATCAGGTAGTATTTGATAATCTTGATAAGCGGTGATAGAATTGCGTACTTGATCTACGACATCTGAATATATTGCTACATTACGAAACAAATCAGGCGTAGCTTCTTGGCCAAACTTATATTCAATTATTGGGAAATCTCTAAAATAACTCATATCATGGCCCTATCATTGTTCCACCAGGCCCACCGGTTAGCTCATTTACACCAGTGTTTGTAGCAGTCTTCCCTGGTAATTTTGTCGTTTTATTGGTGTTCAATCCTGTATCTTTCAAAGCCCCACCCATATCGTGGAATGCATCTAGATCATCTTCATTAACAATATCTCCTCTATGAAGTGTCTTGTATTCTGTAAACGATAAAGATAGATCGACTTCAGTTGGAGATCCATCATCGTGTAAAACTGGTGTTGTTGGATTGTAATTAGTAGATATACTTCGAAGGTAGCTATATTTTATTGGCGTACCTACATGTTCGAACATTCCTCCTGCTCCAGACAATAACTGTATCTTAAATAAGCTCGGATACTCATAACCTATACCAAAACTTGTATTAGGTGGAATTTGTTGTGGATATGCATGGAACCTAAAAAACTTAACTATCTTTTTAACTACCTCTGATTCTCTTCGAGACTTTGGCACAAATTTAAATGAGAAGGTAAATGAACGCAGACTCACACCAGTAAATCTATTTCTTATATTCGGGTGTAATGCTACTCTACCTATAACACTTAATGTGTTTGAAAACCCTGAAGCTCCAAGCGCAGCAAATGCCTCTCCCGCTCTAAGAGTCGACAGAGTTGCAGCAGTACCTGTCAAAGCTTTTTGACCTTGAAAGAAGCCAAGAAAAGATTTTCCAGTTTCTTTTATGCCTCTTACCATAGCTGCAGCTGCATCGTTACCTTGTTCGAACGCAGATGCTCCAGCTATGGTAACTCCCATTTTAAAGTCAGCTCCTGAATATTCAAGGTTGTCGTTAACAGCAAAACTCATAGGAAGATGAATATTAGCAACGTCTCCATCGATCGGGTTTATATCGACCTTTCGAAACCCTTGTGTTTCCTTTGCATTTGGATCAAGCCCTGTAGATACACCGCTTTCAACAGCTTTAAACTTTAAGCTTAATCCTGGAGGATCAACCTTCATCGCTTGAAACTTTACCATTGACCTATGAAATGGGCTGTGATCAATAGGAAACCTTAAAGGTGTTCCGCCATTAATTTCATTTGCCATGAGTTTTTCCTTTATATATAATTTTAAGATATTTATATAAAAAGATGGCATATTCTGGTAAATTTAAAGTTAAGAACTTATCGAAATATAAAGGTGATTTTGATAATGTTATCTACAGATCTCTTTGGGAGAAACAAGTATTTAAGTGGTGTGATGAAAACCCTAAGGTAAAAGCTTGGTCCTCTGAAGAAACCATAGTTCCGTACTACTATGAAGCTGATAAGAAATATCATCGTTACTTCCCTGATGTAAAGATTGTCATGGAAGATAAGACCATCTTAGTAGAAATAAAACCAGCCATACAAACAGAACCACCAACAGGACCAAAAAGGACAAAGAGATATATTGTTGAAGGTTATACATATGTTAAGAATATGAATAAATGGGAAGCTGCTGAAGATTATTGTAAAGATCGAGGTTGGGAGTTTCAGATCTGGACTGAAAAAACATTACAAGAAATGGGCCTATTAGCAAAACCCGTACCAGGCAAATTAAAACCATTAAAACGATTAAAACCATACTCCAGAAAACGTAAAAAATAGTTATAAATACAAACATGGCTGGAGAGAGTTTATTTAGACAAATGGAAATAGAAGCATTTCGTGCTGGTATTACACCACGTACGAAAGAATCTATCAATTGGTTCCGTGATAAAGCGAGACAGTTATTTCGTGGAAGATACGCTCGTATGGATAGAAAAGATATAATGAACGATGAAGCTTTAAGCTTAAGAGGTCGACCAACTACTGCTGCATCACCTTTAGGAAAGATGTATATGTATATCTACGACGCAAAGCATAAAGATAAGTTACCATATTTTGATGCATTTCCGCTTGTAATAATGTTAGGTCCAGCCGAAAAAGGATTTTATGGATTAAATTTACATTATCTCCCACCTGTTGTAAGAGCAAAGCTTTTAGATGCAGTTTTAGGAAGTGCGAAAAGCGGTATCCCAGAAAAGTATATAGCACCTGCAAGAAAGAGATACTTAACAACACAAGTACGAAGTAGATTTGCTTTAGTTGAAAAACCAGAATGGGAGATAGCAACCTTTCTTCCTATGGCTGACTTCAGAGGTGCAAGTGTTGATAAGGTTTATAAAGATTCGAGGAAACTACTATGACAGATTCAATAGACAATCTTAAGTCGAAGATACAACAAAGAGGTGGGTTAGCAAGACCTAATAGGTTTTTAGTAGAATTACCTCCTCTTGCTGGAGTTTCTACAGAAGAGATGAATATACTATGTCGATCAGCAAGATTGCCAGGAAAACAGATACTAACAGCTGATCGAAGGATTGGAATGGAGTTTGAAAAGGTTGCCTATGGTTATGCAGTTGAAGATGTAACCATGAGTTTCTTGATGCTAAAAGATTACTCGATAAAGAAATACTTTGATGCTTGGAGAGATTCAACCATTGATGAAGACGCTCATACAGCAAGATATAAAAAGAGTTATCAAAAGAAAATCGTAATACATCAGCTCGAAGAAGCAGTACCATCATTTCATTTAGGTGCTAACTTTAATATTGGACCTTTTAATATTAAAGCTGGAAAGGATATAAACATACCAAAGATACCTGGTACAATGATGAGAAATTCTGTATATTCAGTAGAATTGGTAGATGCATTTCCAACAACTGTTGGAGGCATAGATTTAAATAACGATGCAGATGGCATTGTAGAGTTACAAGTACAATTATCATATACTAATTGGAGAAAGAATAGACCATCACAATTTAGTTTTGATTTTGGTCCTTTCGGTGATATGTTAGGTATCAGCGGAGATTTTAAATTTAGAGATTTAGCGGGTAAGTTCTTGCCAGATGGAGGAGCAAATATTAATAGATTAGCTAATGACTTTAAAATAGGGGAAAAGTTTGGCGTAAACGTCGGCGGAAGTTTTAAAATTGGTTTTTAAGGAGTGAATAAATAATGGCTTTACCAAAATTAAATAGTTCACCTAAGTATGAGATGACAATCCCGTCATCACAGCAAAAGGTGAAGTTTAGACCTTTTCTTATTAAAGAAGAAAAGAACATGTTAATTGCTACTGAAAGTGGTGATACACGAAATATATTAAATGCTTTGTTAAATACACTAAAATCATGTATTGATGAAGATATTAATGAAAATAAATTAGCAACATTTGACATTGAATATATGTTTTTGCAACTCAGATCAAAAAGTGTTGGTGAGACTGCAAAGATAGGAGTAGAATGCGAACAGTGCAAAACTGCTAACGAACTAGAAGTTAATCTTGACGACCTCAAGATCGAAATACCTAAGGTTGAAAAAACAGTTAAGATCAACGATGATATTCAGGTTGAACTTGACTATCCAACATTTAACAACTTAATGGCTGCAGGTGTCGATACAGATTCTTTTAGTAGTACTGAACAGTTGTTTAAGATGATGAACTATTGTTTTAAGACTTTGATAACAGAAGATGAAAGGATTAATCTCAGAGAAGTATCTCAAGAAGAGGTTACAGAGTTTATAGAATCTATGGATTCAAAGCAGTTTTTGAAGATACGTGAATTTTTAGAGAGTATACCGAGACTTAAAAAGGATTATGAAATAACTTGTACATCATGCGGTCATGTAAATAAAAATACGTTGGAGGGTTTAGCAAATTTTTTGTCATAGCTCTATCTCATGAGAACTTAGCAAATTACTATGAAATAAATTTTAATTTGATTCAACATTGCAAATATTCACTTACTGAGATAGAGGAAATGATACCCTGGGAAAGGGAGATTTATTTAGGACTACTACAAAATTATATTAAAGAAGAAACTCAAAAGAGACAACAACAGGAAGCACAACAAAGAGCAAGATAATGGCTAAAACTTTAGAAGATGTCATAAAACAACTTAAAGAGAATCAAAACATTGAGAAAGATTCTGATAAAGAGTTGCGCGCGGCTGTTCTTGAACTAGGTAAAGCTATCAAAGGTTTAACTGGCAATAAAAATATTAATAAGTTTGATGATTTAGAGACCTCTCGTGAAAAAAGATTTGGAAGAAAAGATAAACAGTCAGCAGCTGCTGTAGGTGGTGGAAAACCAAAAAGCGGGTTAGCTGGTCTTGGTATCGGTCTTGGAGCTGCAGGTGCTGGTCTCGGAGCTTTCTTCTTAAGTTTAGCTGGAGCCGAAGCCATCATATCAAAGTTCGGTGATGGAGGAAACTTTGGTAAGTTACTTGGGAATATCGGAGAAGG
>Ga0181395_1000459_pt1 | contig 17299 bp, 27 predicted proteins | sample 18SPOviralmetaG_FD_130124 | JGI IMG/M metagenome (GOLD analysis project Ga0181395, IMG submission 130124) | Marine viral communities from the oligotrophic San Pedro Time Series (SPOT) site, San Pedro Channel, CA, USA - 18 SPOT_SRF_2010-12-16 | ecosystem: Environmental > Aquatic > Marine > Strait...
CGATACACTAAAGTATCGTCAGTTTGACAAACTAACTGACAAACAGTTGGGTTTCTTTTGGAGACCTGAAGAAGTAGATGTGTTGCGTGATGCAAAAGACTTTAAAGAGTTAACAGATCACGAACAACATATTTTTACTAGTAACTTGAAGAGACAAATACTACTGGATAGTGTGCAAGGTAGAGCCCCAGCCGACAGTTTTAATCCGCTTGTAAGTTTACCTGAGCTAGAGAATTGGGTAACAACTTGGACGTTTAACGAAACTATCCACAGTCGCAGTTACACACATATTATTAGAAATGTGTATTCAAACCCAAGTATTGTATTTGATGAAATGATGGAGATTGCACCTATTATGGATTGTGCAAGTGATATCAGCAAGCACTATGATGACCTAATTGAAATGGGTCAATGGTACAATTTACTAGGTGAAGGTACACATACTGTCAACGGTAAGAAGATCGTAGTTGACAAATATGAATTAAAAAAGTTAATATGGAAAGCTATGATGAGTGTAAACATTCTTGAAGGTGTTCGCTTTTATGTATCGTTTGCATGTAGCTGGGCATTTGCTGAACTTAAAAAGATGGAAGGCAATGCTAAGATTATTAAACTTATTTGTAGAGATGAGAATGTACATTTGGGTAGTACCCAAACATTACTAAAACTGATGCCCAAAGATGATCCCGACTTTGCTCGTATCCAAGAAGAAACTCGGGATGAAATGATTCAACTATTTGTTGATGCAGTGGACCAAGAGAAAGCCTGGGCAGACTATTTGTTCAAAGACGGATCAATGATTGGACTAAATGCACAACTATTAGGTGAATATGTTGAGTGGACTGCTAATAAACGTATGATAGCAGTTGGACTTGACAGCCCATACAAAGGTGTAAGTAATCCTTTGCCTTGGACACAAAAGTGGATTGCAGGCGCAGAAGTACAAGTAGCACCACAAGAAACTGAGATTAGTAGTTACGTTATTGGCGGCACTAAGCAAGATGTTAACGGTAGCACATTCCAGGGCATGAAATTGTGATTACGGTATACAGTAAGCCATTGTGTCATTATTGCACAATGGCTAAACAATACCTAGATACACACGGATTCGAATACGAAGAAATACGAGTGGATACCAATCCTGAAGCTAGAGAGTTTTTGATAAGTGAAGGGCATAGAACTATGCCTCAAATTTACAATGATGGAAAGTTACTAGTAGCAGGAGGTGGGCAAGCACTTGTTCGTATGGATCCAAAAATGGTAAGAGAACTCATAGGAGAAGTTATAGATGTTGGTGACATCCAATTATAAAAAGAATGATATTATAGGCATTAAATTAAGTACAGGCGAAGAAGTTGTAGCTAGATTTGACAAGTTTGATTCAGCAACTAATCAAAAAACACTGTACATTGTAAAGCCAACTGTACTAACACTAAACCCACAAAATGGACAAGCAATGCTTATTCCATGGCTAATGAGTATGGATGTACACAGTAGTGATCCAGTTACAGTTAGTCAGGATCAGATTGTTGCTATGTATAAGCCATCTAAAGGTATCGGTGATGTTTATATGAAAGGTTCTACTGGTATTGCAATGCCAGATAGATCAGATACAGAGAAGCTCACAGGACTTTTATAAATACTTGCATGGCAAGATATGTTCATAGACAAGGTGATAGTAGAATTTGTGGTGCAACAACTGTAGCACAACAAAGTACAGTTAGAGCAAACAATAGATTTGTAAGTATAGACGGTGATCCAAACACTCACGGCGGCGGATCCCTTATAGCAACAGATACTGTTGGTAAAGTTAGAGTTGCGGGTCGTCCGGTTATACTGAATTATGATCCAGCAAGTCCAGATGGTTTATGCCCTATACCACCACATTGTGGACCCAATGCTAGTAGTGCTAGTCCTAATGTAAGAGCTGGTAACGGAACAGGACCAAGGTAATGTCATTTAGAGATTTCAGTCAAGGTTTGCAAAGTGCAAACGATTATTTAGATACTAGACATCATATAAGCGGAACACAAGCAGGCGGCACCGATGCCTTGCGTGGAGTTGTTAGTGCTGAATATAGTTTTACACTTAGAGAATTACTATGTGGACTATTAGCAGGTAATGGTCTTAGATTACCAAATGTACAAATTTGTTTACACAGTAACATTGGTGCTCTACTTGGCATTCAAGGTTTACAAGGTGAACTAGTTGATGCACTAAATGAAGTGCAAGGTGAATTAGAAAAGTTTATGGATCATACCAAGTTTGACCAAGTTTTGGGAAGACTCAATGGTGTATTAGCAGAAGCACAAAACGTTGCTAATATGATTAATTTTTGTAGTACTCCTGTAGATCCTATTGCTATTCCAAATATGTTAGAACGTGCAATGGGTAGTTTCCTTGGCGCAGGTAAAGCAATTACAGATGGCATTGGTGCTATCTCAGATGCAGATATGTGTGCTTGTATTAGTGCAGATGGAAGTTTTAATAGTAACATTTTTAATGGCGGATTGCTTGGTAATCTTGCAAGTAATTTTACAAAAGTAACAAATGGTAGTTTTTTACAAAGTGAATTAGATGCTATTACTGCTGATGCTAAAGCAATTGGATCTCAAATTTCAGGTCTTATTAATTTTGAAAATAACATTGGTGGTAGTTTTGCTAGAGGTGGAAGTCAATTTGCCGCTGGCGGCGGAGATAGTAACTGTAATTCACAGATTGGAGTAATGCATAACGGAGCAAGCGGCGGTATTGCTGGTAATGCAAGACTTACAAGTCAACTTAAATCACTTTATGATAGATTAGGTGGTTATCCTGTACAATTTTCACAAGGTCAAAGTACGGGACAAATGAATGTTGGTCACCAATACGATTCAGATGGTAATCGAGTATTTGGTGAAGAAGTAATTGAATTCCCCAACATATTCCATTTACTGTTAGACCAAGAACTGTTAGATATTATACAAAAAGATGATAACCCAAATCCTAACATAGATACACAATCGCCTGTTTACGATTATTGTGGTAATATTATAGGATTTTCAACAAATCATCAACAGAGGACCGACGAGCAAAGTGAAGGCAGTGATCCGCAGACACCCAATAGTCCGGGCTATAACGCAGGTGGATTTACAACAGATACAAGTAATTTTAGTGGAACTGGTTCAACTATTACAGGCTCAACTGTAATACAAAATTTCTCTGGGACCACTAACACACTATTCGTTGTTGGAAGCGAAAATGCACAAAATGCATTGTCAACACAAGAGAACGATATTGTAGTACGAACAGACATACTTACTGTTTTTACTAGAAAAGATCCTTCGACTAGTTCAACAAGCACATTAGCTGATTATCAACAAGCAACTAGTACATTACTCGAATTTCTAAACAACTTAAATGCTGAAGCTGGAAGTGGATTAATTGTTAAAGATGCTGGAGTAAGTAGAGCAAGAAAAGTTGAACAAACTGCTGGACAAATTAAAGTTACTAATGCAGATGGTATTGGTGGCGACATTAAAATTGAATTAGAAGAAAACACTAGGATACCAGGTACAGCCGCAGTTAAAATACCAGTTGGAACAACTGCACAGAGACCAAACACTGAAATAGGTGAGATTAGATATAACTCGGATAATCATAGTATAGAAGCATACTTTGGCGATACTACTACATGGAAGAGTTTGTTAACAACTTCTAGTACTACAGGTGTTCAAGGTGGATTAAATGTAGGATCTGGTAGCGAAGTATTCAAAGATACAACTGGTACTAATCTTAGATTTAGAAGTGTAGTTGGCGGAACAGGTATTACTGTAGCACAGGGTACCGACGAACTTACACTATCAGACTCAATTACTGCAAGTAATGTTGGTACTGGCACTGGATTGTTTGATGCTAGAACAGGCGATAATTTTAAATTTAAAAGCCTAACAAGTACAGACGGCACAGTAACAATAACACAAACTGCAACAACTGTAGATATATCAAATATGGGAGGAGTACCAAGTGATCCTCTTACTACTACAGATGGTACAGCCACGATACTACAGTTTAATGGCGCAACTCCAGAGCCAGCTAGTGATAAGACTTGGTTCTATGAAGTTAGAGCATTAGGTGTAGCAACTACAGGTGAAAAGCAAGCATTTAGAGTTGAAGGACTTGTTACAAATGTAGGTGGTAATTTAAGTATAATAGGAACACCTATTAAGATTGATTACCAAAGAACAGGTACAAGTGATGTAGGTACTGCTAGTTGGGACGCAATGGCAAGTTATAATCAGGGTGATATTGTTGAGCATAATCTCAACACTTATACAGCCAATAATAATATAAGCGGCGGATATCCTGCAAATAACCAAAGTCCGGATCAGGATGCTACAAACTGGACACTAGCATATAGTGGTTGGAATGTAAATGCAGAAGTTATTGCAAACCAGTTCCGTGTAAGAGCCAAAGGATCAAGTGGCAAAACAGTTACTTGGAGTTCGGCAATCACATTTATTGAAGCATAAATACAGTGTCAAGAAGAAAGATAATCTTTTTTGTCTTTTTCGCTTGACATTCAAGTCATCTTGCCATAAACTCTTACTATAGTAAGAATGAATGGAGAGATGTCATGGCACATCGAATACTAACATAGGCAACAGAAAGGCAAAACAATGAGGTCAAAAGACACTGGCGATGGTAGGAAAATACTGGCAAAAGTAGAGGTCCCACTAAGTGTAGAAGATATTGCGACATACGCATTACGTTATCTAGATGAAATTGATGACGACAACCCCGCTGATACACTAATAAATGCTAACAAGCGAGAAATATTTAATATGGCAAAAACTGCTATATTTAAATGGGGTACACAAGAACCTAAATTATATGTAGCCGAAAACATGAATGGTCATTTCGAACCAATTCATCAACTGGTAAGAAAAAAGTTTCCGGAGTGTGACTAATGACGGCAGAAATATTTGATTTTGGTGTTGAACGAGCTAAACGTAAAAGCGGACTACATGATACTGAACTATTGAAAGATATGGTATCCGAAGGATATGATCCTTGTGATCCGATTGATATCCAAAACTACTATGAATGGAAAAAGTTTCAAAATATTATATACACTGATATAGATACTGGCAGTAATTGGACAGACGAAGCATTAGACAGACTGTTCGCAGATATTAAAAACTGCGATCCAGGTAAAACATATACAGTGGAATATAGTATAGATGATCTAATAGCTGGCGATGATTTTAATTTAGATTTTACAACAAAACCTCCAAAAAACACTTGACAGTATGACATCTTGGTGTTATAGTGTATGTATAAGTTAACAAAGGAGCTTGTAATGGGTTTAGAATCAAAATCAATCACCGCTATTGAAAAACAGTTTGCAGAATTAGGTGCATCTGCTCCAAATATGTTTTGGGAGTATGGAACACTTTGGATTGATACAAACGATAAAGCTAACCTAAATGTTATTAAAGATGCAATGCTAGAAGATGTTTTAGCAGATGGCTTTGACGTTGATTTTAACTTATTGAAAGCTACAAAAAATGAGCCCTGGGATCAATGGGCAATGGATATAGTAGAAAAAGGTTGACAGTAAGACGTCTTGAATGTATACTGTAAGTAGTTAATAAGGAGATAGACATGGGAATGAATGTAACAGTTATTCACAAAGCATTTGAAGATGCACCAATCACAGTAGCAGAAGTTGAAACAACACTCACTAATGTTGATGAAGCACTTGAGTATGCTTATCGTTGGACAAACAATGTAATGGGCAGTTGGAGCCGACCTGAGAAGACATTCTCAAATGGTGAGAAAAACGGTGATTACAATCCTTTTGTTACTACACTTGCTCCGTTACGTGATGGTATGGGCCTTAGGTCAACTAGCATGGGAGACCAAATGATAGTTGAAGGTAAAACTTATGAAGTAGCAATGATGGGTTTTGAAGAGGTTGCAAATGCTAGTTAGGTTTATAAACAGAGGTTGGAAGACCGACGACGGAATGAAAGAAGTTGAAATTGTAGCAACTGAACTAAATGAGTTCACAAATGCTCCTCAACTTAGAATAGCAAATCCTTGGTGGACTGGTGATACACTAGTTTGCGAATGGAATAACAATGAATGGGTCTGTGACCTAGACTAGGAGACGTTATGAACGATCTTATCCAAGATATCGAAATACTTGAAGGTGCAATCATTAACTTGACAGAAGGTGCAAGTGATGAGAAGCGAATGGCAGTTTATTCGCTGGAGAATATGATTGCTCAGAAAAAAGCAATCGTAGAACAGTTCGAAAAAGAACTTGATAACGAACACTTGACAACTCAATCGTAAAGTATTATATTGTATATAAAGGAGTATATGATATGTCTACTTACGAAGTTGAAACTGTTTATTATAATAATTATGGCGGAGTTAAAACAAAAAACTACGATCTTTTTGCTACAAAAAATCAAGCTATAAAACATATGAACAAACTTGCAAAACAAAAATATGGATTAAGGCAAAAAGGTGATGCTAAAGATGGTGCAATAGAATTTACCGATGATGCAGGAAAGGTAAAGGAACGTATTGTTTTTGGAGAACTTTAACTAATAAGTGAGGCAGATATATGTATAGAGTTTTTAAGATAATGGCAATAAGCCTGAATGGACTTATGGTGGGGTTTTTTGCTTTCTTTATGTTTTCGCTAATCGAACCCGGTAAAGCAGGAAACATGGCAGGCGCCGAAACACTAGTTAGTTTCCAAGACATAAATCAAGACATGGAAACTTTACAACCAAAATTAATAGGCAACGATGAACAAGCAATGTGCATGGCACTGAATATCTATTACGAAAGTCGTAGTGATAATCTAGCAGGACAATATGCAGTTGCAGATGTAGTGTTGAATAGAGTACATGATGATAGATATCCTAACACAGTATGTGAAGTAATCAAAGAAGGTCCTACAAAAGAAAGTTGGAAAACAAAACAGGATCCAGAGTTACCTGATGAAGAACGTCAATACAATCCTATTAGGCACAAGTGTCAGTTTAGTTGGTATTGTGATGGAAAGAGTGATAATCCTGCTGACGAGACAGGATGGGTGCAAGCACAATATGTAGCTGGTGCTATATTGTACAGTGACAAGTATAGAGGTATTACAGAAGGTGCAACACACTATCATGCTACATATGTTAAGCCACGATGGGCCAATGACAGAGGAATGAACCATATAGGTCGTATTGGAGCACATATCTTTTACAGATGGGATTAACATAAATATATGCATGTTAATACATGAAGTAATTCAATCTAATATAAATGAGGGTCCTAATGATCCTCAAATTTTTAAAGCAATATTTCTTGCTGGCGGTCCAGGTAGTGGAAAAAGCTATGTGGCCCGCACACTTTTGGGTGGATCACAGTATGGTCTAAAAATGATCAACAGTGATGACATTTATGAATACCTAGCCAAAAAAGCAGAACCAGAACTTGACCTAAAAGATCCTGACCAAGTGTACAGTGACAGAGGACAAGAGATTCGTAATCGTGCCAAAGCAGTTACTATGAGTAAAGAAGCAAGTCACTTGGATGGTAGACTTGGTGTTATTATAGATGGTACAGGCAAAGACCCAGAAAAAGTAAAAAAGCAAAGTGATAACTTAAAAAGTTTAGGTTATGACACAATGATGTTGTTTGTAAATACAAATGAAGATGTAGCACAAGAACGTAATAAAAAAAGAGCTAGACAATTACCAAGTGAAGTTGTTAGTAAAATGTGGGCTCAAGTACAATCAAATATTATGAAGTTTCAACAGATATTTGGAGCAGGCAACTTTCATGTAATAGATAATAGCGGTGGATTAGAAGATCCAGAACGCAAAGAAAATTTTGATAATGTAGAAAAAGCAATTAGAGCTTTTGCAAATCAAGCACCTAGTAGTCGTATAGCAAAAGACTGGCTTGCAGATCAGCAACAGTCCAGGGCAAAATCCGATAAATAGTATAAACAAATAAAGGATTTTGTATATGTATACATACCAATGCAATACATTAAGAGTGATAGACGGAAACACAGTTGATGCAATAATTGACTTGGGTTTCAATGTGACGATAAGACAACGAATAAAATTGTATGGTGTCAACGTACAAGATATTAGAAGTAATGACGAAGAAGTAAGACAACAAGCCATAGCGAGTAAAACAAAATTAACTGAGCTATTGGGTAACGAATTTGTGTGTGAAACAATAGTAAATAAACGAGGCAAAGCGGGCAGGGTTATGGGTAAATTAACTATCGATAACCAAGGTAGTAAAGTCGATATCAATCAGCAACTGATCGATCTTGGATTTGCTGAACGTTTTGGAGAATAAATGTTTTTAGGTTTATTAGTTTTTATAACAGCCTTATCAATTTCAGCAGTAGCAATATATTATAGTATCGCTGGACTTGTGGCTATTTTTGCCGCCGCGGCTATACCTATTATGATTATGGGTGGTGCTTTAGAAATAGGCAAATTGGTAACCGCAGTATGGTTACACAAGCATTGGCGTAGAGCCAAATGGTGGTTAAAATATTATTTGAGTGTGGCTGTACTAGTACTAATGTTTATTACAAGTATGGGTATATTTGGCTTTCTTAGTAAAGCAAATATTGAACAGACCAGTGCTAGTATTGAAAGTGTAGAAAATCTAGGTAGAATTGAAACTGAGATAGCAAGACTACAATCTCAAATAGTTCGTGCAGAAGAAAAAATTGTTAAAGCTGAAACAAGCACAGGCAATCGTAATGATGATATAAACGCACAAATAGAAAAAGAACAAGCTCGTATTGATACAGCTTATACTAGAATACAGCCTGCAATAGATGAACAACAAAAAATTATAGCTGATGCGAGAAATGCAGACAGTGATAGAACCAAACCCTACGAAGACCAGCTAACGAACATTAAAGATGAGATAGTTAGATTAGAAAAAAGTGCAAGAGAATACGAAGAGAAAATAGCTGGTCTTAGTGTAGATAACAGTGCAGTGCAACCACTATTAGATCAAGTTGCTAATATACAAGCAACTATAGTTAAAGTTGAAGGTCAAATTGCAAGTGGTGAACGTGAACAAGTAAAACAAGCACAAACAACAATAGGAAGTGTAGCAGATGGCAGTGTAGGACCTAGAACAAGAGCTAGTGCTAATGCATGGATTGAACAACAAAAATTAGTTATAAATGGAATCAATGACGAGATAAGTCAACTTAGAGCGGAATCAAAAATCACAGTCGATGAAGAAAGAACAAGACTCAGTGGTGTTGTAAAAGATATCAGAAGTAATCAGATACCAGCACTTAAAGACAGAGAAGTGCAAATGTTAGAAAAGATAGACGCAGTACGTTCAGCTGAATCTCCTATTGTTACAAGTGCTAGAGATGAAATTGCTCGTATTAGAAAGAGTGCTGAAGATAGTGTAAAAGCAAGTCAAACACTTATTCAACAGTTAAGAGAGAAAATTAAAGTTGACGGCGGAGAAGATGTTGATGCAATTATCGATGAACAAAATGTTAGAATTAAGACTGCTAACACAGAGATTGACACACTTACAGAAGAAAAGTATAGTATTGAAGCAGAGTATAGAAAACTAGAAGCTGAAGTAGGTCCTATCAAATATATTGCAGAATTTATATATGAAGAAGCAGATAGAGATATACTAGAACAGGCTGTACGTTGGGTTATTATTACAATTATATTTGTATTTGATCCACTAGCAGTACTATTGCTAATTGCAAGTCAATACACATTCGAATGGAGAAAAGATGACAAAGATAAAGAGCTATCCGATAAACATGAGGATGCTTCAGACAATGTTGAAGAGGATGCCAAAGATCCAGACGCCCAAATGGAAGAAGCCCTCCAAGGTGAAACGTTCGAAGATGTTGATGACCAAGTGCTCGAGGAAGAATACACAGAGGATGATGATGGAGTAAAAGGTCCACATTTATTAAAAGATGCTGAACTAGAAGAACTATTGGAAAAAGCAGATCCTGCGGTATTAGAAGAAGTTGCAAAAGAACTTGACAATCAGCCTTATAACCCATATACTGATAATAGAGATGATGAAGAACTTAGTGAAGAAGAATTATCTCTGAGACAAAACAGAAAACTATATGCACCAGATGGAAGTTTAGCACATAATCCAACTGGTAAAAAAGTTAAAAGCGTAAAGATAAAAAGTATAACAGAAAAAGCAGAAGAGAACGAACGAAAAAAATGAGGAATAAGTAGACCCAATGAGGGAAAACCCAATTTATACCGTAACGCCACCTGACATGCTTTTGCCCGATAATGGGCCTATAATATCTGTGCTAAGTAATGATACTAACTTTTTACATGATGTTGAATTACTATACGAAAATTTATTTAAAACAGTTCCGATTACATTATGTCATCCAGATGGTAAAATAGATGACATAAATTTAGCATGGATTGTAAGTATGATGAGATTCAGCGATACAGTTTATGTAGATTTAGATAATATAAGTGAATTAGGTATTGCTTGTGTATTAACACAAGAGTCAGATAATTTTGTACTGATTAGCAATACAAATAAGAGGAAAGGTATGAAACAGCTTTTGAATACAATGAGAAAATTTAATATATATGAAAGTGTCGAAGATTACTCCGAAATTATGTTGGATAGTCTTGAGACAGTTTAGCCCAAGGCGTCAAACAAACAATAGATTTGTTAATGACGCAATTAGTTTTTCTACACTTAGAGTAGTGGGAGAAACTGGTCAATTTGGTGTTATGAGCAAACACGATGCTCTCACACTAGCAGAAAAACACAAAACTGATTTAGTAGTTATTAGTCCTAATGGAGATCCGCCGGTAGCGAAACTCTTAGATGCTAATAAATATTTCTACGAACAAAAACGTAAAGAAAAAGAAGCGGCGAAAAAACAACGTGAGAATCAAATTATAGTTAAAGAAGTGCAATTCAGACTAGGAATTGATAATCACGATTTTGAAACCAAATGTAAAAACATACTAAAGTTTTTAGAAAAAAACAATAAAGTGAAATGTATGATACGTTACAAAGGTAGAGAAAATGCTAACAAGCAAGTTGGTTTTGATATAATGAAACGTATCATCGAATACATTAATATTGGAGTTTGGGAAACTCAGCCTGCAATAAATGGAAATCGAATGATTGGTATTTTGATGAGGAAAGAATGAGAATTAAAAAACAGAGTTCAAATATTAACGATAGGCATGGTTTGTATGTTGAAGTAAGAAATAACGATGTTACAAGAGCGTTAAGAAAACTTAAAAAGTTAATGAACAGTGAAGGCATGATTAAAGACATGCGTAAAAATGAATTTTACGAAAAGCCTAGTGCTATCAAAAGAAGAGAGAAAGCACAAGCTCGTAAACGTTGGTTAAAAGAACAAGACAAAAATAAAGATAACTTGTAAGGATTTACAATGAATTGGAAGTTTTGGAAAAAACCATCTCAAAATTTTGAGTTTTGGAGCGTGTTTGAACCTTTAAATGATCCGCAGTTAGATTATTTAAGGCCACAGCCTGCTAGCAAGTTTTTTCCTGAATGGATTAAAAGCATACCAAAAGAACTTGAATTTCCGTCAGATGTTATATCAGACAGTCCTTTTAAACTATTGGCACCAACAGTAAAGCAATGCCCTGTATTTGCCGAAACACTTATCCAAGGTTACATAATACCATTATGGCAAGACTATAAGATCATAATAAACGAAGATCATTCATATCACTGGCAAGCAAACTATAGAGAACCGTGTATGAAAGTTGGTGTTCATCCGGATCAGCAGTATATAAATTGGTTACCAGATAATGAACGTAAAAGAATAGCAACTACTTTAAAATTTAACTGTCCTTGGCGTATAAGAACCCCCAAAGGTTGGAGTTGTTATCAGATGCCTTTGTACTATCATTTTATGCCATGGAATGTATTGTTTGGAAGTATTAGAACAGATACGCATTCTGAGATTAATATACAAATAGCATTTCCTAGAGATGTTATAGGTAAAGAAATTTTAATTCCTAGAGGTACACCTTTTGCTTGGTATGTTCCATATAAAAGAGAATCACTTGGCTTGCAAAAAATAGATTATGATTATAATATGACATCAGCAAGTGAATATGGACATAATAGTAAATTCCGTGATGGATATAAAACCCATGCAAAAATAAAAGATAAAAAAGATTAAAAAAAGGTTGACTTCGCAGTTGATCTATACTATATTAAGTACATAGCAAAGATTTAGCGGTCTTTACTAGATAGTGCAAGGAAACGATGCTTACAGAGGCATTAACTTGGCTAGTAGCTATAGTGGCACTGCATGAGCCTGGAGACAGGAAGATGCAGGTTTAGGAAGTAACTATCCTATGCTAGGCTCCCTGGGTAACACAGAGCTGATCTGGACTTGGGGTTGAGGGTAATCAGTAGTCCCTCCTATCACTTAATAACTTGACAGTAATAGGATTACAGTCAGAGCGAAACAGATAAGAACAAGACGTTGAAATAAATACAAGTACACAAGATAAGAATAGGGTAGCTACTTAATAAGCTCGTTGGGGATCACGGTTAATCCCCAAATTGATAAATAAAATTGTAGATGCCAATGATGGGTCTACATACATTAATCTTGCTTAATAAAGGAGATAGCAAATGAATAGATTAACAACCCTCGACATTAATAAACTAACGCCTTATGCAGTAGGCTTCGATAGAGTATTTGACAACATGTTTAACTACATCGAACACAATCAAAATAGCACAGGCGGATACCCTCCCTACAACATTGTAAAAGACGGTGAAAAATTCCAAATTGAGATTGCCCTAGCAGGCGTTGCAAAAGAGGATTTAGAGATCACAGTTGCGGAAGGTGTACTTACTATTGAACACAAACCAGAAGGCGAAGTAGAGCCAAAAGGTTGGGAATGGCTACACAAAGGCATTGCCCAAAGAAGTTTCAAACGTAACTTCACACTTACAGATGATATTGTAGTGCAAGGTTCTAGAATGGAAAATGGTATGCTTTATATTGAACTAGAGCGAATTATTCCAGAGGAAAAGAAACCTAAAACAATCGCTATCAAATAACAATAGTGGGGGGATAATTCCCCCCTCTTATTTGGGTAAATACTAGTATGGATACAGAAGTCGAAATTAAAAACACAGATAAGTTGGATATTTCAAAGCCAAAGAAATATAACGTCATTCTCTATAATGACGACAGTACTCCAATGGAATTTGTTATTGAATTGTTAAGGGATGTATTTGGACATACAGACGAAACTGCAAATGAAATTACATTAAAAATACACAACGACGGCAAAGGAGTCGCTGGTGTATATTATTATGAGATTGCAGAACAAAAAGTAGCAGAAAGCATTTCGGTAAGTCGTGGAGCAGGATATCCACTGGCTTTGGATCTAGAAGAACTCTAAGAGAGGTTCCCAATGAGAATAGAAGACGAAGTAAAATTAGACTACAGTGATGTCTTGATTAGACCCAAGAGAAGCACACTAGGTAGTCGTAAACAAGTGCGGATGGAACGCAAGTTTGAATTTAGAAACTATAAAAATCCATTAAAGATTGATTCATTAACTGGAGATAGTTTAGATAATGGTAGTCATTATGTGGGTATCCCAATTATGGCTAGCAATATGGATGGTGTTGGTACATTCGAAATGGCTGATACACTAGGCGAAAAAAATATTTTTACTTGCCTAGTTAAAACATACAGTGTAGGTGAACTTGTAGGTTATTTTGACGAAGCTAATGCACCTGCATGGAGACGTGAACACGTTGCTATGAGTATTGGTGTAAAAGAAGAAGACGAGCAAAAGTTTAGAAATGTATACGAGCAAGTCGGCGATAAACTAAAGTACGTTTGTATTGATGTTGCCAATGGATACAGTCAACGTTTTATTGAATATGTCAGAGACTTTAGACAAAATTATCCTAACTTGGTAATTATTGCAGGTAATGTAGTTACCGCAGATCAAACACAGGAGTTAATACTAAATGGAGCAGACATCGTTAAAGTCGGAATCGGACCAGGGTCGGTTTGTACGACTCGCATACAGACTGGGGTGGGCTATCCCCAACTTAGTGCGGTTATTGAGTGCGCCGATGCGGCGCATGGACTTGGTGGACATATCATTGCTGACGGTGGTTGTACTTGTCCTGGCGATGTGGCTAAGGCTTTTGCAGGTGGTGCCGACTTTGTAATGCTAGGCGGAATGCTCGCCGGACATGACGAAGGTGGAGGCGAAGTTATAGTTAAAAAATACATAACAGATGAAATAGAAGATCGTGTAGGCAATAGAGTAATTGAAGAAAAACGTTTCATACAATTTTATGGAATGAGTAGCACAACTGCAAATGACAAACATTTTGATGGATTAAAAGATTATCGTAGTAGTGAAGGGCGTACAGTATTGGTTCCTTACAGAGGTCCTGTTGCAGTCACATTACAAGATGTGCTAGGCGGAGTAAGAAGCACACTCACATATGTAGGAGCTATTAAATTAAAACAACTAGCCAAGTGTACAACATTTATCAAAGTAAACAATCAGTTCAACAAAACCTACGAAGCAACCACTACAGGTAACTGATAAATAATTACATGAGAGCAACACAGTTTTTAAACGAGTACCAAGATCCAGCACAAGCCAAACAAGAGATTTTATCTACTGTTGGTAGTTACGATCCTAATGATGAAGCACAAGCAAAGCTGATTGACAGAGTCTATAGTATCGTTCAAAAGAGTGGTGTAGTTGATAGATTTCTACCTGTAGTAAATAGCAAACTACAAGGCGAATACAATGATGCCGCTATTAAAACAATAGCTGAAAAGATTGTTGCTAGCGACAGACTTAATATACAACAAAAGAATGATTTCTTAGATTTGTTGCAAGCAAACAAATGTGTCAATACAAATACATTTTTAACTGATGGTCATTATAGCATCTCACAAATATTCAATGGACCACTTGTAGAACAAATGTTTCTAGAGTTTATGGACTTTGGAGCAGGACAACAACGTGCAGGTAAAGGTGAACATGCACTAGCAATACTCAGTACTGATATTTCACAAAAAGGCACAGGTGACATTGATGTTAATGGTACACCGGTTGAACTTAAAGTTGCCAGCAGTGCTAAAGTTGGCGCCGGCAGTGGTCGCATGGGTGAAGGCGGAGTAAGCAAAGAAAGAGTATTAGCTGTACTAAACAAATTCCCAGAATTTGAACAGCCATTGGGTGGTTACTTTAATACACCAGGTAGTAGAGGCACTCCACCAAAAACTATGAATCTTAAGATGTTTGTTGATATGTGTAACAAAATAGAATTTGGACAAGGCAGAAGAAAAGCAGTAGGTGATGCAATATTTGGTCAAGTATTTGATAAAATGGCAGGCCCTATTGTACAAGCATTTGATAATCCTAATGCAAATGCTGATGCAGTACTAGATGCATATATCGCCGCTAATTTTGATTGGTATAAAGCTAACCCAGACATGGGTGGTTCTTGGCAGATTATGTGTAGTTTGGCGATTGGTGCCGCATCAATGATTACTTGCTCTAGTGGTAAGAGTTTAAATCAACTTAGAAAGTCGGGTGCATTGTATTCGGGCATTCCTAGTTTGATACCATCACAAGCCCCTGAAGTATTTTTCCAACCAAATCCAACCCGTAAATAAAAGTCATGCATACAGTGCATAGCGAGTATACTCCATAAGCAGTAGTAAATAGGACAGAATGACTGTACTATAATATAAATATAGTTGTAATAAAAACACAACTGTGTTTATGTTACGAGCGACCTCAGCTCAGAAAAAATGAGTGGCACTAGGGAAAGACTTAGTGACGCCGGAAACAGACCGGGGTATTGCTTCCCTCAAGCATCATAAAACTAAAGGAGACTAAAATGGCAAGAAAGCTATTAGGGAGCCTTGTGAGCATGTTTGAGCGTAAGACACTCAAAGATAACGACATACTGACATGGGCACGAACAGAATATGGGAAAGATTGGCATTTCGCATATGAACATATTAAAGCAACGGGCAAAGGCCCAAGAATGGGAGTACACAAATAATGACACAAGCAATTTTAACAGTAGGTAACATTTTTTCAGAAGCATTTCAAGGACTATTTGAACTTGTACATGATATGAAAGCAAAAGCAAGACACAGACAACTGGTTAGACAAACAAGAAACGAACTTTCACAACTTACAGACTATGAACTAAAAGACTTAGGAATTGGTCGTAGTGATATCGAAAGTATTGCAAGAGGTAACTGGAGAAGAGACGGAATGAACACTAAAACACAAGCTAACGATAACTTGAAAGGATGGGTGTAATGACTACACTACTAATGGAATACACAGCAACTACAGGAGACTTACTAATGAACTTCTTAAATGGATTTAGAACATTTTTTGAAGTTGCGGGTAGATCAAGAGCCGCGGCAGAATTAACTAGAATGGGTATGCACAAAGAAGCAAGAAAGTTAATGATGGAAGTTAAAGAAATCAGAGGCGAAAAATAATGTTAGATCCAGATCATTCATATAGAAAAAGGGTAGGAAAATAATGTGGCCCTATACAGATGAAGAAGCAGACTTTTTAAACCCTAAGCCTGCTACAAAATAACACACTTATAAAGTACAAAAACAGGTTGATTTTCGGGTCAACCTGTTATATATACTAGTATACAAACATATTAAAAGGGAAACTTAAATGAAAGTATTGACATCATATCTCACACTGTTTTTTGCAGTGTTTGCATTAACTCCAGCATTTGGAGAAGACTTAACTATCGATATGTTAAACAAGCGTGACGACGGAGCCAAAATGGTTTACAGTCAAGACATTGCTCGTATTGACGTAGGCGATACAATTACTTGGGTACCAACATCAAAAGGTCACAATGTAGAATTTATTGCAGGGCCAGATGGATGGGACGCACCTAAGAAATCAAAGAATGGTAAAGAAGTTGCTATTACATTTGATACTCCAGGAATATATCTGTACCAGTGTACACCACACAAGAGCATGGGTATGATTGCAATGGTAGTTGTTGGTGATGATACATCTAACTTAGATGCAATCACTGATATGAAAATGCGTGGCAAAAGTAAAAAGAAAATGAAAGCAATATTGGCTGATCTCTAATGATAAACAATATTGTAAGCAAAATACCTGAGTTTTGTTTGAGTCATTGGCTACTGCGAATTCCGCTGGCTATTGTGTTCATACAACAGGGTCTA
>Ga0181395_1000461_pt1 | contig 17286 bp, 17 predicted proteins | sample 18SPOviralmetaG_FD_130124 | JGI IMG/M metagenome (GOLD analysis project Ga0181395, IMG submission 130124) | Marine viral communities from the oligotrophic San Pedro Time Series (SPOT) site, San Pedro Channel, CA, USA - 18 SPOT_SRF_2010-12-16 | ecosystem: Environmental > Aquatic > Marine > Strait...
ACACCACATGAGACCAGCACCAACACTCACACAGACAACAATCAATCCATGGTGTACACTTTCACAGAACAAGCCAGTGCCCGGTTTGGTGACACGTTGGGAGTCAGTCTGTCAGCAGATCGCCCCACTGGAAACATGAACGCCACAATCGTGTTGCGTTATGACACAACTGAATCCGAATAAATAATTATACATGAGCTGCGACTTAACATTATCATACACCTTCTGGGCACCAGGCATGGAAGCTCCAGAGAGCTTGACCAAGACCATCACGCGTGAGTCTGGTCCTGCCAACAGACAAGAGATCGATCTGTACACGTCAGACAAGCATGGCCACGCTGAATGGAACGCGTATGACGTGTCCATACAGAGCACGGTGGGAGATCCAATATCGGTCAAAATAGAATCACCCAGACTGGTGGACAATGGTGATGACACGTACACATACAAAGGTACAATCAACTTGCCCAAACTTGATGACACATGCGCCATGTGTCTACCCAAGAGCCGTAAGCGTATAGAACTTTACAACATAGACAAATATCAACCATATTTTCACGCACCACTGGTGGATCGTGTGGAGGGTGATGCTGAAGAGATCATCTTGAGCGCGGATGGTCGTGAGAGAAGCGCCAGTTACAACGAGCCTGGATCCATCACCATCAACGCCACCGGCGGAGTTTGGACACGCTTTGACAAGGTGGTCAAACTAGAACAACAGATACACAAGATTGTCGAACTGTCAGAGAACATCCGTACTCATGAATATGATGTGACGACTGACGGTGATGGGACATCAAACCCTGGCACATCAAACCCTGGCACAGGAAACCCTGGCACAGGAAGCTACAACAACTCCTACTCAGTAAATTTAGACGGATCTAATGGCTATATTGACTGTGGAGGAGATGCAGACTTTTCGTTCACTGATGGTGCTGGTAACGATTCAGCATTTAGTATTAGTGCTTGGGTAAAACTAGACGATAATCTCCGAGCTAGAATTGCAAGTAAAGGTAATATGGAGTGGTTGTTTGGAACGAATAGTGATAATAGGTTCTCTTTATATCTATGGAGTAATGACAGCACTTCAGCTTACATAGGTCAAATAGAAGGGTCAACGTTACCAACAGGAGTTTGGCATCACTTGGTAGCCACTTACGATGGTTCTAATTCATCAAGCGGTATAAAGCTTTACAGAGCGGGTAGTGCTGTAGGCATGAGCGATGGTTCACTAGGTACTTACGCAGGCATGGCATCTCAACAAGGTGCATTACGCATTGGTCAATGGGCGGTAAATGATTCAGCAATGAACGGACTTGTCGATGAAGTGGTTGTATTTGATTACGAGTTAACACCATCTCAGGTCAGTGACATCTACAACAGTGGAGAACCTGCCGACATCTCATCACTCAGTCCCTTGGGATGGTGGAGAATGGGAGATAACAACAACGGTACAGGCACCGTTGTCACAGACGTGGGCAGTGGAGGTAATGCCGGTACTATAGTTGGTAATGCTACATTCTCAACTGATGTGTTACAAGGTGATAATACATCGAGTGATGAAGACACAGCCAGTACTGGAGACTCATCTACATCCGATGATCCTTATGATCCTTACGGTACTGGCGGTACTGGTGCGTTGTCCCCGCAGTATCAGTATGTGTTCATCAATTTCAAAGGCCGACCGTTGACAAGAAATCCTGCTCTGCTGGCACAAGTGGGTGACACATTGAATTTTGATCGTGTCACACCAGACAATCACTCGCTAACCGAGTCGTCTTTCATGCGAATGGAAATTGTGGATGTAGATGATGTTGTGGTGGCTGAGCAGAATGATGAGAACCCGGACTGGACCATGACATGGACACCTGGCACTGCTGGTATATATTACTACAGATCCGCTGACGTGGTAACAAATGCTGGTGGTGAGATTTTGATCACTGGAGAGAACGAGTCGGTGATATACACATTCAACAAGAAACAATTCAGAAGCGCGCGTGGACAGGTGAATGTCAAGATCGCGGGAGCCGACAACATGTACATGACCACAGATTTTCGATTGATTCAATCCACTGACAATCTGGACACCACCAACATCGCGATTGATCACGGTACATTTTTGACCACGGACAGCAGCAGTCCTGCTGCCACACTTGGAACATACGTGAGCCATGATTTCATATACATAACCATCCAGAACGTGCCACAACAAGCGGTGGTGTCTGGTGACGTGACTCTGTTGTCCTGATGGATGGTACCAGTCCATTGTTGATCAAGCAGATCAAATTGATCGATCGAACACACGTGTTGGCACGCCCGGTTGATTCTCCATGGCCTGATCTAGGATACATCAAGGACGGCGTGACATATCCATTGCCTGGATTTCCGCGACTGTTCATGGATGATGGATGCAGCGGACTGGATCATATAACTTACAACGTGGTGAACGATTGGAAAGTGCACGCTGGCGTGTTGTCTCCTAGTGAATTACGGTTGACAAGGCTCAAACAACATGGTGACATAGCGGCTCAAATCAAACAGCAGATAACAGGGTTGTCCACAGGGACAACATATGATATCACTGTCACAGGCAAAGCTGAGATCACGTTCGGTGGTCCGGCGGACACCACATATTCATGGGGCACCAACACTCATGTTGTGGACAACGAGTCTGTCAGTGTCACGTTCAGCAACAACACACCGAACATGATCGTTGTGAAAATATTTTCCCCGGAAGATGTTGTTGAGTTTGTGTCTGTCACGGGTGATCAAAATGTTGAAATTTTGGAAAACACTGGATTCAACACCATAGACAGACATTTCTATGATATCGAGAGCTGGTACACGGACAGTTACGACTTGCAAACAGTTCCAACAGACACGCTGGGCTGGCTAGAAGGCCCTTTTCCGGACCAAATATTCACAATATTTGAATAAATACTCACATGAAGTGTTTAGTAACCGGAGGTGCAGGTTTCATTGGTGGTCATTGTGTGGATCGACTTGTAGAGTCAGGTCATGACGTGGTGGTTGTGGACAATGAATGTGCATCAGACAATGACAGTTATCACTGGCGTGATGACACACCCAATCACAAGACCAACATTCTTGACTATGATGAACTGGCACCATTGTTCGAGGGTGTAGATTACGTGTTTCATTTCGCAACAGAGAGTCGCATACAACCCAGCATCAAAGATCCACGATACGCTATCAACGTGAACGTGACTGGTACCACCAACGTGTGCCAAGCAGCTAGAGAATCCGGTGTAAAACGTGTAATGTTCTCTGGTACAAGTGCGTGTTACGGTCTGATAAATAAACCTCCAATGACGGAGGACATGCCAGTAGATTGCTTGAACCCATATTCAGTGGGCAAGATCGGTGGTGAAGAAGTTTGTAAAATGTACACTAGATTGTTTGGTCTGGAGACTGTTAGGTTTAGATATTTCAATGTGTATGGTGAACGTGCGCCAAGCAAAGGACAGTACGCGCCAGTGACTGGTGTATTTTTTAGACAAAAAACTGACAAAGAGCCTATGACTGTAGTTGGTACCGGTGAAAGGCGACGTGACTATATACATGTTAGTGATATAGTAGAAGCCAACATACTGGCTGCAACTTGTGAAGATAAGCGATGTGTTGGTGAATTGTTCAATTTAGGATATGGTGTTAATCATAGTGTTTTAGACCTTGTAAAAATGATTGGCGGTCCATTTATACATATAGATGATAGAGAAGGTGAAGCTGATGTTACTCTAGCGGACAACAGTAAAGCTAGAGAAGTATTAGGATGGGAACCTAAAACTAGAATTGAAGAGTGGATTTACGAAAACAAACCGGTATGAATATACAAATAAGAACAGGTAGTGGCTTGAGGGCCCGGTTAGCGACCACGGTAAGCTTTGAAAATTTGTTCACTGAACTAGTAAAGAACAGTTTACAAAACAACGCAACACAAGTACATATAAAATATGATGATAAACAGGCCGTAATACTTGATAATGGTACTGGCTTTGATCACACTAAGGATAGTACCGGATTGAATGAATTTGAGAAATATTTTGTGTTTGGTAACAGTTACACAAAATCACACAAGCATCTGAATCTAGGGCAGATGGGCATCGGTGGTAAGGCGGCTAATGACAGGTTGAGTGACATGAACAACACACATTGGTCATTAACTACCAAAAACAAACATAACAAATGCTTTCGATTGACATTCAAGAGTAGTGATGAAAAATACTTAGACGACATACAACCAACAGTAGAAGAAATATCACACAATAAATCAAATATACCATATCAAACCGGTACAAGAATTGTGATACATAATCTTGATCCACATTTGTTGAAAAAAGGTTGGCCGGAGGAACAAATACATAATAATTTGCAACAATTCTTCAACATGTTGTATTTCCAGACAGCTAAAGAGAAGAGAGAGTTTAAACTGGTTGTGAATGACAAACCAATTAAATTTGATCAAACATTACCCGGTGACAAATGGAAACACGAAACGATCAAGTTCGATTACAAACTCAACAATAAAACACATCAAGCCAATTACAAACTCATGTTGAACTGGGTTGATCCTAGGACCAAGCATTTACTCGATTGTGTGGATCTTGTGTCATACACACGTGTGTGTTCAATTGGATGGGAACAAGAGCGATTAGACCGTGTGCTTAACATGAGTAAACGATTCAAATATGTGACACCCAGGCAATTAAGTCAGCATTTAAACAGTTACATCAGAGGGTATGTGATGTGTGATGCGTTGAGTGATGTGAAGAATGGCGTTGGTATGAGCGCCAAGGACCTAACACACCATCGACTCAACCCAGATCACCCGATAGCTCAATCATTTCTTGATAGTCTGTATTATCATGTAGGTATAAATGTTGTTCGTAAGTTGAATACAAAATATGATCCTAATAAAAAATTAAACAACACATTGAATCGCGTGTGTAACATCATGTTCAAACATTTCAACATACCTGATGAATTTATCACCACAGAACGAAACACTGTGCAATTAAAACAAGATAAAACCTAATGAAATATATAAACATAACCATCCGCGAGTTAATCGATAAATTGAAACGTTTGTCAGACAAAAACAAAAGATACAACATACAGCTAGATGAATATCACCCCAAAAAGCCTGGTATATTGTCAGTGTTGAAATCATGGTTTCAGATCATTGACAATAAATCAAAATCAACCGAAGATAAAACGCACAACATCATAAGTTCTATACTGAATACTATCGATGTCGAATCAGATATAATAACAGTGGATCAAAAAAATCAGTTGAACGAGCTCGTGTCTGAACTGATCAACCTTCCTCCGGAGAATCAACAACAAATTATAAAAGACATATTAGTTAATATTTTCGAGCAAGACACAACAGAATCTAGTGATGTTACACGGATCAACGAGACTATTAACATGATCCAACAAACGATTGTTACTACGAAGCGTGTGGATATCAAAAGAGATGTAAAGGTGATGTCCGATACATATACTGTGACAAGCTCTACAGATACCGATATACAAAATGTCAAACCTAGTATACCGGTGGTGGATGAACAGATGAACCTAATAAATGAAACCGACACTACACAATTACAATCTACAGGTGAAAGATTTTTCGATAAAAAACATGATGTGTTTCATTTACTTGAGAATATACACCGTGAGAACAGATGGCTAGATTGCGACATAATCGATATATCTGACAAACATGGAGCGCTCGCCTGTGTTGCACAATCACTAGAACCTGGTCACTATAGAATAGTGATAAACAGTGGAACATACAGGTTTAACAATGTGAAAAACAATCAGATGATGCTTGCTTTGCATGTAGCTGAATGTGTGTTTAGATGTGTGTTAGAGTTCACCAATACAGAATATACATTAAAAACACTAGACACATTATTAGATCGATTTCACGATAGGTTTATTGGTGACTTTGAAGAGTTGGATGAATGATACATTCCGGGAAAATTTTCAGTGAAACGCACCCGAACAATTATAGGGACTGGATCGTGGGTAATTTTGTAGACGACCCTAAATTTAGAAATGATAACTTCGAGTTCAAATTCCAGCAAGAATCTAAAGGGTTAATAAGAGAACCAAAATCTGTAATGAATGTTGATACTACAACGCTTGCAATACTTATCGACGGTCACCTGCGCATGAACTTCGGGGAAAAAGATATATATTTGAAGGATCGAGGAGAATACATTTGGTGGAAACCAGATGTGCCGCATCTGTTTGAATATCTTGAAGATAGTCTGGTTATAACATTGAGATGGAAATGAAAAATATATTAGTAACAGGTGGACTGGGATTCATTGGAAGTAATTTCATAAAACACATATTTGAAAAATATGATTACAACATACACAATGTTGATCTGAAAACATACGCTGCTAATTATGATAATATAAGTGATGATATAAGTCACTCCGGCAGATACACGTTATCTATATGTGACATAAACGATTCAACACGAATCAAGAACTTGATACACAGACAACATATAAACTACATAGTCAATTTCGCTGCAGAAAGTCATGTGGATAACAGCATCAACAATTCTGACCCGTTCATACACACCAACATAAATGGTACACACTCGTTACTAAAAACATTACACGAATGCCCTGGTGTCGAGAAATATGTACAAGTGTCCACAGATGAGGTGTATGGTAGCTTGACTGAACAAGATGATGCATTCACAGAAGCGACACCATTACAAGCAAACAGTCCATACTCCGCAAGCAAAGCAAGTGCAGATTTGTTGTGCCGTAGTTTTTATGAAACTTTCAATTATCCTATCTTGATCACTCGTTGTTCAAACAATTATGGTCCAAATCAACATGAAGAGAAGCTGATTTCATTGATGATCAAAAAAGCTAAAACGGGTGAAAAACTTCCTGTTTATGGTGATGGTCGAAACATTCGGGATTGGATTCATGTGTCTGATCACTGTGCTGGTATTGATGCAGTCTTACATGGTGGTAGAGTAGGAGAAGTTTACAATATTGGTGGTAATAATGAGATGCGTAACATCGACATCGTGAAATCTATTTTGTTGTTATTAAATAAAGACATGAGTCAGATTGAATATGTTGATGACAGATTGGGTCACGATTGGAGATATGCAATTGACAATACCAAAATACAAACAGAGCTGAACTGGTCACCACAGAAAAACTTTACACATGGATTGAAGGAATTGATATGATAATTGACGCATACACTTTTTGCTACAATGAAGAGCTTAGATTAAAATATTATCTTAATTTGTATGCACCACTTTGTAGAAAAATTACAATATACGATAATGGTTCTACTGACGCGAGTAAAGAAATTGCAACAAAATATGATAATGTAATTTGGGAAACTAAAACATACAATCTAAACGAAATAAACGATCAGATATTAACTGAAACTAAAAACAATTGTTGGAAACAAAGCAAAGATGCTGACTGGGTAATAGTCTGTGATGTTGATGAAATATTATACCACGAGGACGGATTAAATAATTACCTGATGTATCTTTTAAACGAAACTGATAAAAAAATTATACGCGCTACTGGTTTTGATATGGTATCAACTGAATTACCAACACATACAGGTAATTTTTATGACAATAAAGACTTTCAATATGGTGTACGGAATAAAAAATATTACGATAAAACTTGTGTTTTTTCACCGAGTTGCATTGATGAAATTAATTATCGCCCCGGGGCACATCGATGCCGTCCTGTGATACAGAAGAAAAATTCTTTCTCCAAGAAAGAAATAAGTTTACATAGTAGTGAACTAAAACTATTACATTACAAATACTTAAATAAAGAGAGTTTTGTAAATAAACAAAAAAAATCTGGTGAAAGAATGGCAAAAATTAATAAAAAGAAAAACTGGGGATTTGAATACTTGTATGATACAAAAAAACAAGAGCAAATTTTTGATGAAAAAATGAAAGAAAGAAAGAAAATTGTATGAATAAAAATAACTTAAAAAATATTAAAGTGTTGGTCGTAAACATACATGCGTACGGCAATGTAGGAGACCATCTCGAAACAGCGCCACTTTTCGTAAAATTGAGAGAACTCGGTGTGGGTACAATACATGCACACATCGCAGAATACTCACAAGCAATGGGCGAGTCATATAATGTGAAGATTCCTGCGAATGCAGGAAAACCATACTTATGCGAACCATATGTGGATAAAATTTTATACAATATTCCTGAAAAACCTATTTATGATTATATCATACATGCACCAGGACCGTGTGTATGTGCGGGTCATGGAGTAGCCACGACGGAACATCCTCTCGACATATTTCCGCAAGAGTATCTCAAGAAATGTAAATTTATATATTTTGGAATGACATACAGCGACCGTGACCTTCGATGGTTAAAGGATCAAATATCAAGTGACACGAGAAAAATAGCTGGTATATTCTCAAGAGAACCGGTCTCGGGTGAAAATATTAAAAATATGTTAAATGTTATTAGTGAAAAAAATACCAACACAATCCTTCCGGAAATTTTAATGTCTAAAGACATTTCCTTTTCATCAGAAATTTCTACTGATATGAAATCAGCAAATGAATACTATAATAAGTTTAAAAAAGATTACGGAGAGAATTATGATTTGGTAATATTGAGATCAGAGGAACAGCGACCATTTAAGTATAAAGCAGTTGGACCCGCGTTTGTAACAAGAAACGACAAATCGGGCTTAGAAGTAATAACTACAAGTGGTAGATACAAACTCAACAATAACACAATAGTAACAACAACAGATGCAGTTACTGACGAATTGCTAATGAATAAATCAAAGAAAGCTATTGGTGATGTGCCACATATCATGTGTCAAACTGTTGAGGAATTGCATGGGTTGGTAAAAGGTGCATCATGTGTGTATTCAAACAGATACCACGGATGCATTATGACCGTTCATCAAAATAAACCTCTTGTAGTACTGGATCACTGGGAAAAAGAAAAAATGGATGGAGTTAAAATGTTAAGTGTGGGTAGATCGAACGGTACATACACAGACGATAACGATGAAGCGTGGAAATTGTTAGACTCTATACTACAGGATAACTCATAAAATGGTAAGTCATAAATACAACTTTATATATACAAAAATTACCAAGACCGGGTCAGAAAGTGTTCAAAATGTATTAAGATCACTAGACGGGTCCGTAGAAAATATTGATCATTATCACATACTTGATGAAATTAATGAAGACACTAAAAACTATTTTAAATTTACTTTCACTAGAAATCCGTGGGCAAGGTTAGTATCTCAATACTATTACACTGTTTCAAAAGATGATAAAATAGACGGTATAGACAGAACAATGTATAGAAATTCAACATTTATAGATTTTATCAAATCAAATAAAGAATTTTATTTATCAAGTCATTGGTGTTCGTATAGCCCTACTTTAGAAAAAATACATACAAAAAAGCATCCGTTTGTAAATCAAATAGATTGGATTACTAATCAACATGGTGAGATTCAAGTAGACTTTGTTGGTAAACTTGAAAACTTACAAGAAGACTTTAACATAATATGTGATATAATTGGAGTTGATCACCAACAACTTCCACACAAAAATGCTACAAAACATAAACACTACACCGAGTACTACGATGATGAAACCCGTGAAATCGTTGCGGAAAAATACGCAAAGGACATTGAGTATTTCGAATATGAATTTGGAACTTGATGTAAGTATGGATAATCAAGAATCTATTAAAAATACAAGTTACTAATCTGCATTTACAGTTCACATGATGATTTTGAAATTGCTAAAAAACAAACATAAAAATTATAATATATATTAATATAATGACACATAATAAAATAGTAGGATTCACCGCCGGTAATTTTGATTTATTACACCCGGGTTATATTTACACATTTGAAGAGGCGAAGCGGCATTGTGATCGTTTTTTAGTTTTCTTACACGCAGACCCATCTGAGACACGCAATACAAAATACAAACCAGTCGTTCCCTTGTATGAACGATACAAAACATTAATGGCTATAAAATACATTGATGATGTGTACATGTATAAGACAGAAGAAGAACTGTACGGACTGATCAAGTTCTGGAAACCAGATGTCCGCATACTAGGGGAAGATTATATCAACTCAGACGGAACAGCAAAACCGTTCACAGGTGATGATCTACCACCGCGTGTTATATACACAACACGTTCACACAATTGGTCAACAACAAGAATAAAAGACTTGATCACCAGACAAACAATAAAACAAAACCCGGATATATTAAAATGAATGGAAGGATATTGGTAGCTGTTTGCGGTGTAGGTGACCCTAATTTTGATGAGAAAATTTTAGCATGCACAAATAACATTGAAGCTATCACAAAAACGGCCCCTAGTAAATATAAGAACAAAATCGATTTTGTTTTTTATGCGTATGATGACCAATTGACAAATGAGTTAAATTGTTATAACAATTGCAAGATTGTGCGCGCTCCAGGGTTTGTGGGTGAATTCATTTATAGACATCTACAACAGCACAAAGTGAAGAATTATGATAGAATTATCGTAATGTTAGATGATATTGAATTGCAATCGAATTTCAATTTAAACGATCTACTTGAAATACAAAACACATATAAATTTGACATTGTAACACCAGCATTAACTAGTGACTCAAAGTCGTCACACAAATTCATGAAAACACGAGGCATTAAAACTAAGGACACCATATTACATGTCGGTTTTGTTGAATTTTTCATGTACGTCATGAAACCAGCATCTAAAGCATACAGGCAATGGTTATCATGTTTCAATGAACATACAAGAACAATGTGGGGTATTGATCTGGTGTTACATCAAGAGCTTGAACTTAAATTAGGCTTAATTGATAACATGACAATCAGACACATGTATATCGGCGGTTCAAGGGCAGATGGTCGTAAGGAAATGCTGGAAATGTTTGACCGTTTGTGTGATGGGAAACAACCGGTGCGTTCACGAAAGAAGCAATCAATGGTAATTATAAATAAGTATAAATATGATAAGTCATAAAGTGAAAAACTCAATATCATTTGGAACAAGCTGCATGGGTCGTACACCGCATCTTGAACATGTGTACGTTAGTAATATAGAGTCCGCGTTAGCAGTTACAACCAATGTAAAATTTATATTGCTAAATTATAATTCTAGAGATGGTATGGATTTATGGGTAAGATCAACCTTGCAGAAATATATAGAAAGAGGTATCGTTAAATACTTGCGAACAGACAAACCGAATGTATATTCACAGGCAAAATCAAAAAATATAGTAACAAAAAACTCACCGTGTAATATTGTGAGTATTTTAGATGCTGATCATGAATTAAAATCTACGTATGTCAAAACACTCTTGGATTGTTACACTGATCTAGAACAGTACTATGAAGACAATCGACACTGGTTCAAAAATCCAAAAGTACTAAAAAAATGGAAAGATAATGCTGTACATCTAAAATCTAACCTACTGGTACATCCAGGGGGCCACGATTCTCATGTTTGTGGTAGAATAACTTGTTATAAGAGAGATTTTATTGAGATTGGAGGATTCGATGAGACGATGACCGGGTGGGGGTACGAAGATCGGGATTTCTATGAACGCCATGAAAAGTATTTTAAGCAGCCCCGAGTAAATATAGTGAATGGTACGTTAACACAGAGCGCAAAAGAAAAGGAGATGCTGTTCGGTAAGAACAATTTGGATGGCATTATACCTGTGAGTAGTCCAAAGCAACCACGTAATCATGTCGAGACTAGAGAGAAGTCTAGACTCAATATCACTGCTAATAAATTAGTAGCAAATGCCGGAAGAGAGTGGGGGGTATTACCTAAATGAATATAATTGAAAAGGAGGTTAAGTTTAGATTAGGGGATTTGTTTGATATGAAGATTGACATGAATCCTACTTTAGTATTTTGTAAGAGAAATAAACATAATTATGTTGAAAATAACATATACCGGGAGTATCCACATATTAATAGTGAGTGTCATGGAGGTTATTGGAGAGAGCGCAAAAATTTAAAAAATAAGTCCGGTGGGAAGACATGTAATCACCATACAAGAGGGTTTTTAGCAGAGGATTTGAACTATATAGCTTCATCTTTCGATAAAGAATTTGAGATTCCTATTGGATATGGAGATAGAGATGAGAGCGAATCCGGTTACGTTTTTAGTTATGCCCGAGCGAGTGAAGACATGAGAGTAGGATTGTTAAATGATCACTGGTTTCATTGTAATATATCTCACAACAGGTATCTACTAACTCATTTATACCAAACACCGAAACAAATTATCAAACATGTTACCGGGGAGAGAGTGTTACCCAAAAAACAGAGAGATGAAAATATAAAATGGCTGAAAAAAAATCAGGTTAATACGAGTAAATTAGAACTAGACAACATGACTATACAAGATCTAGAAAATAGCATTGTGAGCACGGTTAAGTTCAGAGATAAAGCACCAGTACTATACTGGACCGGGTCGAGGACAAAAGGATTTAATTCTTTTCAACGCAATTTAAAATATCAAGCGAAAGCGGTTGAGAGGTGGAAGATTGTAGAATATTTCGAAGATAATCCATGTGAGTATATCAATATCACTTTCACTAATAAACCACCAAAGAAATACCTAAAGAACACTGGTCGTTTATCAACGAACGCTGCAACTGTGCAACAGGTGCTGAACTACGCAAATGTTGGGCACAAGTATTTAATAGAATTGCAAGGAAATGATTACGCGAGTAATGCTTATTGGATATACAATAAAGATTGTATTGTTTTCCGCCCGGATTTTCTCAAATCTAACTCAGTTTGGGATTGCCATTTAGAGCCTTGGATACACTACGTGCCATTTAGTCACGCCGATTATGGTGACCTCGTAGATAAAATTAAATGGTGTGAAAACAATACTAAAAAATGTGAAAAGATAATCCGGAACGCAAACAATTTGAATACATTAATTCACGACGCTGACCATAGATTTAAAGTATATTCACTAATGCTAGAAAAAATTAAACAAAATTTAAAAAACTAATGATAATATCACATAAACATAAATTCATATTTGTCAAAACACACAAAACGTCCACGCAAACTTTTCTTAAGTTTATTAAACCGCATCTTGGTCCTGATGGTGTTATGGCTGGTGATAATGGTAGAGGCGGTGTGAATGAAAACACAGTCGTTAACGTGGATAAAGTATTTCCTGCTAGTGGTAAATGTGCTGCAGATCTACAAGACATATATGGTAATCATATACCTTGGTTCATGATACGTGATGTTGTTGGTCAAGACATGTGGGACGAGTACACCACATTCACAATAGAACGTAGCCCTTTAGATAGGTTTTTGTCCATATTTTATTTTTTACACCCAACGATATGTAAAAACCATATTGCTGTATCCAAAACAAAACTAAAACAACAACAAAAAATTTGGCATCAATTGAATGAAACAAAAAGGGGCATACGGGACAAGAAAAGTGATGAATACAAGCAAGCTGAACAAAAATTAAGTGAATTTAAGGATGAATTAAAAGACTTTAGAGCAAGCTCAATGTTGGAGATGAATCCAGAGGGTGTTAGAGAATATTTTGAGGAGTGGATGTTAGTTCAATTACTAACAGAGCCAGAAGATATCATGAGTTATGATGCGTATGGAATCGATAGTCATGAAGCTATAATAAAAAAGACAAATCAAACCGCTAACAAGTTAAATTTAAAAAAATATAAAAAATTATGGAAATTAAACCCTACTGGTGAGCAACCGGTCCTAGAGAAGAGGACAAAGGAGTGCAACTGCCCGTTTGAGAGATACATAAAATCATCAGATCAAAATTTAAAATTTCCGTATGGTAATAATCAAGATGTCGAATTACCACCAAGCTACACGACATGGCAATCTGTAGGTGACCATGGTAAAATATATAGACCAATAACCGGACAGGCACGGTTCTTAAATTACGGTTATTATTATGATGGTAAAAATGTAACTGTCGATCATATTGTGGACTTCAAAAATGTAGGGAAAAACATGGGTACGTTTTTTAAAAAATATAAAATAGATATAAAATGTGACACAGACATATACAACGAAGCTACACAAAACGCTCATTTCAGATTGAATAACAAAAAGAAGGGCAACAAAAGACCGGTTGACTGGTGGTACTCAGGAAAAAGAGGCAAGAAAATATTGAACATTATTAACAAACAATACAACTTCATTGACAAATTAATTTAAAATGGATAAACAATACACAACACATCTTTGCACTTTTATGGGTCGGGAGGCTAATCTCGAAATATTAATTCCATATATTGAAGGTGCTCTACTAAACAACGCAATAGACAATTACTGGTTCATCGACATGACACGTAAACCTAGTGATCATGAATTGATAAAGCGAGAGTCTGCAAGATTGAATGAAAAATTTCCGGGACGTGTGCATCTATACAATAGTGAACATCGCGCCAAAATTATTAACGACCCGGAACAGATAGCTGCTCAGACTTGGGCAGTGTTCTACAAATTTTTAAAAACTTTTGGTGATAACGATATTATTGCAAAGTGTGACGATGACACGTACTTTATTGATATATCAACATTACAGGCAGCTTTTGAGTACCGTTGGAAAAACAAAAAACCATATTTGATGCATGCAAACGCGATCAATAACGGTGTATGCGCATATCATCAATCTCAAGCCGGGATTTGGAAGCATAAAGACGCGAAAACATATCCACCTAAAGGTCTTAGCGGCCCTGTGTTTTCTAACGCCGAGATGGCTTGTGAAATGCACAAACAATTCGCTGGAGATTTGACAAAGAATATCAATAATATCGAAAAATACAAGCTAAATAAAAACATACTATTTACAAATCGAGTGAGTATAAACTTCATATTCATGCTAGGTAAGGATCGTCATGAATTGTCAAAGATAACAGCTCAAGATGAGTATGATACTAGTTGTAAATACGCTCAACGAGAAAACAGACCTAATGTATTGATTGGTGATTTCATAATGGCACATCATACATATGGTAGTCAGGAGGAAACCATGGAGAAGATTGGTACTGATAAATGGTATAGAAAATTAAGAGACGTTTTGAATCCAGCTGAGACTGTAATCGAACATCAAGAAATTTGTAGTGACAGTAACCCTACGAGCACTATTTCCAAATCCGGTCGAGTGTTAATGAGAGCGTGGGTCAACAAGGATACATATATACTAAAGGATACAGACCCAGTTGATGGTAGAACATACGTAACAAAAATATGTGAACCTAATAACAGAGGTGATGTGATGATGAATTATTTGACAACTGGTAGTGAATTTGCAGACGCATGCTTGTTTGAAATCCAACCGGATAAACCGCATGCGATATGGCTCTTAAATACCAATCAAATAATAAAGGCACCGGTGAACCCACTTAAGGATGATAAACAAACTGCAATGGTGGGTACTATTGGTGGATGGACAAAGGAACGCAGAACAGAATTCATGAAACTATTAGTCAAAAAATTACCTAAAGGCTTGTGTACCATACAGTGTGCAGAAAAAGGGTTTGAGAAAATGTACGTAGTTCCAACCCGCATGCACTCAAAATATGGTAACAATTGCAAAGATCGAATATTTTTTAACTTGGTTGAAACAAAATGGGAGCTAGTTCCAATGCAGGGTATGGAAAATCAGCTAGTGGCTGCTAGTATCAAACGTCCGAAAAACTTCTTACAGTATGCTAATGACGAAACATATGCAACATGTGACCAACTACCCACACTGGGTAGTACAGACTACACCTGGACCATACAAGATTACATCTGGGAGTTTGTTCCGACAAACAAAGACGACACGTATCATATCAAATTGATCGCTGATGACAAACCGGACATGTACTTGCATTACAACAAAGGTAAAGACCAGGTGATGACAGGTGCCAAACAAGAATGGAAATTCATCGACAAAAAACCTAAATATCTGCAACATGTTCAAACCGGCATGTATCTAGACGTGCAAGATGGTGTTGTGACCATGAGCAAGAAAATGTCAGAACTGGCCATATGTCCACAAAAATAAAAGAATACACAACGCATCTTTGTATCTTTATGGTCGTGAGAAAATACTGGCAACAAGACAAAGGTTTGAGTGCGCATCTGAATAAATAATCATAATGAAAGTGAACGTAATTGGATGCGGATTGAGTGGCGTGACTGCTGCTATACTACTCAAAGAGAAAGGTCATGACGTGGAGATATTCGAGTGTCGTGATCATATAGCTGGTAATTGTTTTGACAAGAAGAATGATGATGGTGTGACCGTGCATGAGTATGGTAGTCACATCTTTCACACCAACAACGAACGTGTGTGGGAGTTCTTGAACAGATACACCAAATTCAACGACTATCAACATCGTGTGCGTGCCAACACCAAAGAGGGTCAGATCAGCATACCGTTCAGCAAGAAAACTGCTGAACAGCTGGGACGAGACCTGGAACCACTGGAGATACAAGAGCTGTTGTTCAGAGAGTATTCAGAACGTCACTGGGGCATCCCATGGGAGGATCTGCCCAAGAGCATCAGCGGTCGTGTGCCCAATAAACGTGACGATCATGACGATCGTTATTTCACAGACAAGTTTCAAGGCATACCTGAGAATGGATACACCGAGATGTTCAAAGCCATGCTGGAAGGTTTCACTGTGCATCTAGGCGTGAGCAAAGACGAGTACAAGAAACACAAATGTGACTTGACCGTGTACACAGGCAAGCCTGATGAGTATTATGACTTTGAGCATGGCAAGCTACCCTACAGATCTCTCATATTCGAACACAAGCGTGTGAAGCAAAACAAACAAGAGTACTCATGGGATCTAGGCAGCGTGATCAACGAGTGTAACACCAAGCCGTTCAACAGAAGCATGGACAGCAGCGTGTATCTGAACGAGACAGCTGAGTACACCACTCTCACCAGAGACCATCCTTGTGAGCATGATGACACAAACGAGGCCATATATCCCAAACCATTTGGTGAAGGACCAGACACATTCAACAAGTACAAGAAATTACAAAAAGCTGACAAAAGCACCATATTTCTAGGACGATTAGCCACATACAAATACCTGGACATGTGGATGGCTGTGGCACAGGTGCAGCAATATTTGAAAAAGGTTTGACACATTTCTCAACCGTGGTCTGAATAAATACTAG
>Ga0181395_1000466_pt1 | contig 17202 bp, 10 predicted proteins | sample 18SPOviralmetaG_FD_130124 | JGI IMG/M metagenome (GOLD analysis project Ga0181395, IMG submission 130124) | Marine viral communities from the oligotrophic San Pedro Time Series (SPOT) site, San Pedro Channel, CA, USA - 18 SPOT_SRF_2010-12-16 | ecosystem: Environmental > Aquatic > Marine > Strait...
AGGTCGTGCAGTGACAGTCAATGATTTTAAAGCGATTGTTCCTAAAGTATATGCAAATGCAAAATCAGTTCAAGTTTATGGTGGAGAAGATAATGATGTTCCTACATATGGAAAAGTTTATATATCTATTGTTCCAACTACTGGTTCAATTACGTCTTCTGCAAAATTAGATATTGTTAAAAACTTAAAAAACAATTATACAGTCGCCTCCGTTACACCAGAGATTGTTGACCCAGAATATACTAAACTTAGATTGAATGTAAACTTTGCATACAATTCTAAAAATACAATTAAAGCACAAGAAACATTAGTATCAAATGTTACCACAACAATTACTAATTACAATACAAATAATCTTACAAAATTTGACAGTGCATTTAGGTATTCACCATTTACAACTTTAATAGATGGGGTTGATGATTCAATTACATCCAATATTACAACTATAAATTTAAGTAAAGACTTTACACCAACACTAAACACTGCAACAAAATATACAATTCCATTTAGTAACCCATTATATAATCCACACTCTGGACATAATATGGACTCTGGTGGTATTTTATCCTCCTCTGGTTTTACTATTTCTGATAATGAAAATGAAATGTTTTTGAATGATGATGGTCAAGGTAATGTCAGAATGTATTATGTCGTTGATGGTACAACTAAAACATATCAGAATTTAACTGCTGGTACTATTGATTATGTAAGTGGTCAAGTTGTTTTAACATCATTTAATATAATTGCAGTTTCAAATATTGATGGTGCGGCTTCTACCAAAATTAGATTGATTGTTAAACCAGAATCAAATGATATTATTGCAGTAAGAAATCAAGTTCTAGAAATTGATACTGCAAACTTAATTGTTACTGCAAACGTAGATACAATTGCAACTGGTTCTGCATCTGCTGGTGTAGGTGTTGCGACAACAAGTACATATAGTGGTTCAAGTTCTAGCGCATCTTCTTCTTCAACAAGTACAACATCAAGTTCCAGCTCTTCAAGTTCAAGTTCATCTGGTAGTTCTAGTGGATACTAGTTATGGCGAATAATGATAATACTGTAAAAAATAAAGTATCAACTCATATACAAAATCAACTGCCTGAATTTATTCAGTCAGACCATCCAGTATTTTCACAATTCGTAAAATTATATTATCAGTTTCTAGAAAGTTCAGAAGTTACTTTTAGTGAAGTTAATAATTATATAAGAGAAGAAACTGAATCTGTAAACTTTGTACTAGATGAAAATGGTGACCAGATTGTTTTAGAAGACTCTGATGTTAAGTTTGATATTGGAGAAACAATCACTGGACAAACATCTGGTGCAACTGCAAAAGTTTTAGTTGATGATGTAGATGATAACAAAAGATTATTTGTAACCTCTCAAACTCGTTTTATAATTGGTGAAATGTTAAGTGGTGCAACTTCAAATGCATCTGGAACTTTAGAAACATATAGACCAAATCCAGTTTCTAGTATTCAACAACTTCTTAATTATTCAAATGTTGATGCAACTCTTTATTCTTTCTTAGATAAGTTTAGAGATTCTTTTCTTGAAGGTATTGTAGACAATGTTAATACTGGTGTAGATAAAAGAAAACTTGTTAAAAATATTCGTGACCTTTACCTTGCAAAAGGTACAAAGAAAGGTCATGAGTTATTCTTTAGATTACTTCTAAATGAAACTCCTCAAGTACAATTCCCCACAGATAATATGTTGCGTGTCTCTGATGGTATTTGGAGTGTTAGAGATATTATGAGAGTTCTTCCAGTGAATGGAAGTGCAACTGAATTAATTGGACAAACTATAACTGGACAAACTTCTTTCGCAACTGCGATTGTAACTGCATCTGTTTCTTTCAGAGAAGCTACAAAAGATGTGGTTGAATTGGAATTAGACAAAGCAACTATTAACGGAACATTTTTAGAAAATGAAATTGTTTTTGGAACATCCACAGTATCAGACCAACTTGTTTCTTTTCAACCATATAGTATTATTGCTGGTTCAACTGTTACAAATGGTGGTTCGTATTATACTGCTGGCCAGATAGTTAACATTGCATCTGGTGGTAGTAACAGTGCGACTGCAAAAGTTCAAAATGTAACTAGAGGTGTTGTTGATGAAATTATTATTGATGATGCTGGTCAAAACTATAAGGTAGGTGAAAACTTAGTTTTAAATAATACTGGAACTGATGGTGTCGGTGCAGCTGCAGCCATTTCAGTTGTTGGTGGTGGTATCGCACCAGAGAGTGGAAGTTTAACTGCATATGGAATGAGTGCAACTGACCATATCACAATTGAAGAAACAAGTCAACCTTTTTATAATGATAGTTATGAAGGAACAAAGATTGTTCTGGAAACAGGCACCTTTGCAAATCTTGGTGTTGCAACTCAAGCTGGTGAAATTACTGATGTTAGAATGATTGGTCGTGGTGCTGGTTATTCTAAACTTCCCATTGTTTCTAGTATTACGACTGCAAATGGTAGTGGTGCAAAACTTGTAGCTGCATCTAATTCTGGTATTGGTGCAATTGCATCTTTTGAATTTACTAACCAAGGGTTGTTGTATTCTTCTGCACCAGCGATTACTCCATTTCGTCACGCAATTCTAAAAGATATAACTGGTAACTTTTTAGCAAGAGATACATTAACTTCTCACTCTGGAACTGTCACTGCGTTTGATACTGACAGACAATTAATTTCTCTTAATACTACTGCAAACCTTTCGGTAGGAAATAGTATTACAACCTCTGGTGCATCTGGAACGATTGCGAATATTGATATTGCAATTGGTACTGCACAAGTTGGAACGATTGCAAATACTGCTGGTAACTTTTTAAATTCAGAAGGACAAGTATCTGAAGTTAATGTTAGAGTTCAAGATAGCTATTATTATCAAGATTATTCATATGTTATTAAAGTTGGACAATCAATTAACGAATGGAGAGATGCAATCAAGTCAACTGTTCATCCAGCTGGTTGGGCAGTTTTTGGTGAGGTTGAAGTGGTTGGTCGTGCAAACGCACAAGTAAGTATACAAACAGTAGATTCATATTCACCAGAACTTGCATCTACATTGAGAACAATCTTTACTACAGTGTTTGGTCGTAGACTTGGTACAGTAGATGATGGAACGTCAATTAAAGCAACTGCAAAAGTTGGTTCAGATGATTTAACAAGTTTTCCAAATACAAATAGAGATACAACTCTAACAAGAATTAATAATGTTATTGTTGGTGTTGTGAGAACACCTTCTGCACAAGGCCCAACTCTAGACCTTCTTCCAAGATATGCATTTGGTATCGGCCCAAACACCACAGAGGCAATACCAAACTATCCAAGTCTTACAAGGACAACAAATTTAGACGGAACGAATGACCAATCATTTACAATAGGTCAGTTTGCAAATATTCGCATTGACCAAGTAGATGACGGAACTGGCAAAATACCATTAGCTGCATTTAATACAAGAATTAATGTTCCACCCCCAGGCGAGATTACAATTTCTGGTGGTGCAAGAACAAACGCATTTGATAATACGTTTATAACATTTGATAATAGTACAGAAACATTTGATGAAACTGTTCTTACAACATTAATGAGTGATAGTGGAATTAAGTTTGACAGTTCTACTGTTAAGTTTGATGGTTCTGGTGGGGATGTAGTTCCAAGGGATACTGTTGGACAATACAATATAGATTTCAGTGATACAAATACTACGTTTGATAGTGGTATAAATAAGTTTGATGCACAAACTTCAATAAACTTTGGGTCGAATATACCTAGATTTGATGATGCATTTGTGACTTTTGATAAAAATAACTTAAAGTTTGATAATACATCAATACCAGAAAGGTTCTCATCAAACGCATTTAAGTTTGATAATAGTACAAAAACTTTTGACGTAGGGGATTTACCCACATAAATAAATAGATAAATGAAAAATATTAAATTAGGAGACAACTAAAATGGCATATCAAGCATTAGGTCTTGGTTCTTCCGCTAATGACGGTACTGGTGATGACCTTAGAACTGGTGGAGACAAGATTAACGACAACTTCGTAGAAATCTACACCAAACTAGGTAACGGTTCTGCGTTATCAAGTCTAACTTTTCCAACTAGTACTGATACAATTGTAGGACGAGCTACGACTGATACTCTAACTAACAAAACTTTAACTACACCAACTATCGCATCCATTACAAATGGTGGAACTGTAACAATCCCATCTGGTGCTGATACACTTGTTGCAAGAACATCTACGGATACTCTTACAAATAAAACTTTAACTTCACCAGTTTTAACTTCACCTAAGTTTGCAGACGCTGGTTTTATTGCAGATGCAAACGGTGCTGAACAAATCATTTTTCAAACAACTGCAAGTGCAGTAAACGAAATTGAAGTTACAAATGCCGCTACTGGTGGTGCAGCTTCAGCTGGTACATCTACTGCTCCGATTATTGGTGCATCTGGTGAAACCAATGTTGACCTTGCATTACTTCCAAAAGGAACTGGTCATGTTGCAATTCGTTCAACTGGTGGTTCAAACAATCAAGGTGCAATTAGACTGAACTGTGAGAACAATACTCATGGTCAAACTCTAATGTCACAACCTCACGGTTCTAGTGATAGTGGTTTCTTCCAATTACCAAAAGATGGTGGTTCTGCAAGAGCAACTCCAAACACATTGTTGAGTGGAGATAAAACTGTTGCAACTGTTCAAGCACTTTCTGGTGCTGGTGCAATATCACTTAATACATTACATACAGCATTAACAACAACTGGTGCTCAAGCACAAACACTTGCGAATGGTGTTGCCGGTCAGATTAAAACAATCTCAATGGTTTCAGATGGTGGAGATGGAACACTTACTCCAGCAACTTTTGCAAACGGTTCAACTATTACATTTAATGATGTAGGTGACAGTGTAATGTTAATTTACAATACAACTGGTGGATGGGCTTTGATTTCAAATACTGGATGTACGATTGCTTAATAAGAAATAGGGAGTAGTCAATGGCTATTGATACGATTAAATCTAGTGCAGTACTTGACGGTGCGATTGCTACTGCTGACATAGCAGATGATGCTGTAACTACTGCAAAGATACCAGATGATGCTATCACTACAGCAAAAATTCTAAATGAAAATATAACTAGTGGAAAACTTGCCTCTGGAGCTGCAATTGCAAATGTTGGAACTGGTGCTATAACAAATGCAAAGATTGCTAACTCAACTCTAGATTTGACTGCGAAAGTTACTGGTGCATTACCAGTTGCAAATGGTGGAACTGCACTTACAAGTGGTTTTCTAAATGGTGGAATTACATTTGGTGCAGCTACTTCTGTTGCTGGTAGTAATAGTACTACTTTTACTGGAATTCCTTCTACTGCAAGAATGATTAGAGTATTATGGATGGCCCTTACGCCTGGGTCACAGTATCATGAATGGAGACTTGGAAATTCAAGTGCAATGATAACCGCTGGATATTTTAATCATATGCATTATGGTAATCATTCTAATAGTGGTTATACTGATTATTCTAATAATGCTAACTCATTTAGGATGCCTGGTTGGACTGCTGCAAATAATACTTGGTATGGTTGGTTCGATTTTATAAAACAGCCTCATACTAATGGGAATACTTACTGGCATCAAACTAGTAATATTTGGAACTCTGGGTATACTACTTATGGTGGTTTTGATGTAAGAGGATTTGTTAATGCTACTACCACGACTGTAGATAGATATCAAATAATAGGTGCTTCTGGTGCAAACCTCACTGAAGGTAATATCCAAGTTGGATACATTTAAGGATAATATGTAATGGCAAAAGAACAAATTGTAGATATTCAAACTGGTAAAGTAACAGTTCAAGAGAGTGATGTAAAAGAAGTAGCTCTTACTGTGGATGAATCTATCGTTCAACTTAGGAATATTAGAAATGGTATTCTTGGACAATCAGATTGGATGACGTTTGCAGACTCACCAACAATGTCTGATGAATGGAAAAAGTATCGTCAAGAACTTCGTGACATAACTAAAGGTCTAGATTCAGTTGCGAAAGTTGAAGAAAAATTAAAACAAGATACAGACGGTAACTTGATAAACTTCCCAACAAAACCATCTTAATAGTATGAATAAATAAGATTATAGGAAAAAACAAATGGCAGCGATAATTACAGAAAAATTTAGACAGTCCAACGCAGACAGTTTTAATGCTGATGTTACATCTAGTAAATACTATATGTTTGTTGGTAAATCACAACCTTGGACTAGTGAAGGTGCAGCTACAGATAGTGCGCCTCCAACTCCAGTAGATACAGTTGCAGATGAATCATATTATTGGGATGATATGTTAGCTGCAAAACTTATTTCTTCAAAATCTTATGTAATACCTCGTAGAGATTTCTCAACATCTTCTGCATTTGATATGTATAGACATGATGTTGGTGGAGTGTCAACTGGCAATTATGGAACTACAAAAACTACAAGTTCAAGTGGTGCAACTAATCTATTTGACTCTACTTACTATTTCAAAACTTCAGACCATAAAGTTTATAAGGTTCTTTATAACGGTGACCAACTTCAAACTGGTGCATCAAATATTTCTGGAAGTGAACCAACTGCAACTGGTAACGCACCTTTCTGGCAAGATAACAACTACTATATCAAATATATGTACACAATGACCACAACTGAAGTACAAAACTACTTGACAACTGATTTTATGACTGTTAAAGTAAATGCAAATGCTGATGCAAACAGAGGTGTGTATGTATTCATGGTAACTTCTGGTGGGTCATCATATCCAAACGGAACTTATTATACAAAATTAAAAGGTGATGGTACTACACAAGCGATTGCAAAACTAGTTGTTGCTGGTGGTGCGATTGCAGAGTTTGGTAACAATGCGTTATCAAGTACATCATTCATGCAAAACAATGGTATTGGATATTCCTTCGCAAACTTCAATTTAGCAGGAACAAACATTTATACAGACAATACTGCCTCTACATTGATATCTGGTGCAACACTAACTAATTGGAACAATGCAACTGCTGGTACAATCAAAACAATCATTGACCCAGCAAGTGGTCACGGTACAGATGATATTGCAGAACTTGGTGGACATTATATAATGTTACAATCTAAGTTTGAACCAGCTGATGCAGACGTTGTTCAAGTAAATGATTTCAGAAGAGTAGGTATTGTTAAGAATCCTATTGACTCTGCAACATCTAATACTGCCGCTCTTTCAACTGCAAGAACTACTAATGCAATTATTTTAGCATCTGGTGGTTCTGGTAACTATCAAGTAGACGAACTTATCACACAAGCAACTACTGGTGCAAACGGTAGAGTGATTGAATGGGATAGTACAAACCGAATTTTATATTATGTTCAAGAAAAGTATTCTTCATATGGATTAGATTCATCTGGAAACCTTACTGCATTTTCTGGTGCAAACGCTGTAACTGGTAGTTCGTCAAGTGCAGTCTTTACTCCTTCAGTTGCAACATCTGGAACAACTAACGGTGTTTTATTTGCAAGTGGGTATGCAGTTCCAGAACTATCAAGAGATAGTGGTGAGATAATCTATGTTGAAAACAGAAGAGCAATATCAAGAGCCTCTGACCAAACTGAGGACATTAAAGTCGTAGTGGAATTCTAAACAATGCAAAAAACTGATTTAAATGTATCACCATATTATGACGATTATGACGTTTCAGATAATTTCCAAAGGGTTCTCTTTAGACCAGGCTTTGCCGTCCAAGCAAGAGAATTAACAACCCTTCAATCTATTCTTCAAAATCAAATTGAAAGACACGGTAGACACTTTTTTAAAGAAGGGTCTATGGTCATTCCTGGCCAGATATCTTTTACAAATGCATATTATGCTGTAAAATTACAATCTACCTTTAACTCTGGAGCTATCTCTGGGTACTTATCATCTTATGTTGGTAATATTGTTACTGGTAGTATCTCTGGTATTACTGCAAGAGTAATTGGTGTTACAGATGCAACGTCAACTGATGCACCCACTCTTTTTGTCAAATACTTAACAACTGCAACAACTACTGCAAGTTCAACTGGTACAACTGGTGCTTCAGTTGCAAACGCTACAGTGGAGTTTGTTGATGGTGAAAGTATTGCAGCTGATGTTGCAATTAGTTCAATTAATGCTGGAAACAATTCTTCAACAATACTAACAAGTTCTGGAACAGATGTTGGTTCTTCCGCTGCTATTCAAGAGGGTGTATACTTTGTTCGTGGTCAGTTTATTCGTGTACCAGAACAAAGAATTATTCTAGAAAAATATTCTAATATTCCATCATATCGTGTTGGTCTTACAATTGCAGAAACTTTAATCACCCCAGAAGCAGACACAACTCTTTTAGATAATGCTGCTGGTTCTTCAAATATTAATGCAAAAGGTGCTCATAGATTACAATGTACACTAACACTGGATAAACTTCCATTAGGTTCAACTGATGATGAAAACTTTATTGAACTTATGAGATTGAAGAATGGTGTTGTAGAGAGTTTAGTAGATAAAACTGATTATAATATTTTTAATGAAAATATTGCAAGAAGAACTTTTGATGAATCTGGTAACTACACAGTTCGTTCTTTTGATATTGATGTAAAAGAAGCATTAGATGATGGTACAAATGAAGGTGTTTATGCTGTCACTCAAACTACAGATGGTGGTGTTACTCCTTCAGAATCCCTTGCAACAGTTCAAGTTGACCCAGGCAAAGCATATGTTCGTGGATATGAAATAGAAACTATTGTTCCAACATATTTAGATTTAATTAAACCAAGAACTACTGCAAACTTCGACTCTGCGATTACAAATATAGAAGTTGGAAATTTTACAAAGGTAACAAATGTATTTGGAACTCCAGACATTTCACCGTTTATTTCTGGTGAAGTTGCAGAACCATATCGTGCAGTAGAACTTCATAGTTTAAAAACTAGTTCCAGAGGTAGTACTGCAAATGCCCAAGTTGGTATTGCAAGAGCTCGTGCATTTGAACACGCATCTGGTAATACAACAAATGACACTTTAACAAACGGTTCTGATTCAGATGCAATCTTTAACGCATATCTTTTTGATATTCGTATGTTTACACAAATACAACTTAGTGCAAACTTTGCTGGGAGTCCAAATGGAGTAGCACAAGGTTCAAAAATTACTGGTGCAGCTTCTGGTGCAACTGGATTTGTTCATAGTGCTGTTAATAATTTAATTCAATTAATTACTGTATCTGGTAACTTTAATGTTGGCGAAAATCTTATTTCATCTTCACAAACAGTTTCTAATAATGCAAGTCAACATATTGAAAACTCAAGTAATGCAGCTGTGACAATTGCAGCTATTACATCAAGAAACTTTGATGATGTAAAATCATTCTTTATGAATTCACCAAACACTGGTGCAGATTTTACTGCCGACTTAGTATTAGATACTTCTCTCACACTTGGTGGAAGTTGTACTATTAATTCTAGTTCTGCAACAACTACATTAAAAGGTTTCAATACAACATTTACGTTAGACTTAAAAGTTGGTGATTTTATTACTATCCCAGGCGCTGGTTCTGGTGGAGTAGATTTAACTACAAGGGTCACTGCAATTGCATCTAATACATCTTTGACTGTTGCAAATGCAGCTTCAACTACTGTAACATCTATTCCTATTGTTAGATTGAGAAATACTCTTCGTGACCAACAGAAAAATGTTCTTCTTAGAAAACTAAGAAAGAGTGTTATTAAAACATTAAAGACAGATGGAAATACTGGTACTCCTCAAACCACAGTCACCTTTAGACAACAGTTTGTTGTTACAACAACTTCATCTGGAGAGATTAACTTAACTGCTGGTTCTAATGAAACCTTCTCTGCAAAATCAAATACTGATTGTGTTATAACAATCGTTACTGCTGGTTCTGCAATTGGTGGTAGTTCAAATACAGCAGCTGCTGGTGATATTGTTAACTTAGATGCAAGTACAACGCCTGCACAATCTTATACAGTTAGTGGTAATACATTAACAATTACAAACGCAGAAATATTAGGTAATGGTGCAAAGGTAAAAGTTATTGCAACAATTACTAGAACCATTTCTTCAGAAAAAACAAAAACAAATCAACCTTGTAATTTGGTTCTTGTTGATGCTGATGCTGGTGCTGGTGCAGAATATGGTACTGCATCCACACATAAAGAAATTTCATTAGGTCGTGCAGACTTTTATAAATTATATGCAGTCCTTGACTCAGAAAATACAAGTGCAAATCCAACTCTTCCACAATTTACGGTTACTGGTGTTTCTGGAACATTCACAAAAGGTGAAGTTATTAGTGGTGCAACTAGTGGGTGTAATGCAATTATTGTTAACACAACAAATCCAATTACATTTGTTATAACAAATGGTAAATCATTTACTTCAAATGAAACTATTACTGGACAATCATCTACTGCAACTGCAACTCTAGGAACATTTACTGCTGGGTCGAAAGATATTACCAGTAGGTTTACACTTGATACTGGACAAAGAGACAACTTCTACGATATTTCAAGAATTGTAAGAAAAGGTGGTAAACCAACTCCAGTAGGTAGATTATTAATTGTAGGTAATTATTTTGCACACGGTACTGGTGATTTCTTTACAGTAGATTCATATTCTGGTATTGATTATAAAGAAATTCCAACTTATACTTCAACAAGAGTTGACCCAGAAGTTCGTGCTCCATCTGGTGAGTTTGACCTAAGAGATAGTGTTGACTTTAGACCAAGAGTTGCAGATGCGACAATTAATACTGCAACTAGTATTCAAAGTCAAACTGCAAATAAAGTTACATCAAAATCATTTGATTTTAGTTCAAGGTCTTTTGCTGGAACTGGTGCTTCTGATATTAAAATACCAAAAGATAATTCACAATTTCAATATGATTTTGATTTTTATCTAGGAAGAAAAGATTTACTGTTTTTAACAGAAGCAGGATTATTCAGAGTTTTAAATGGTGTCGCATCTGAATTACCAGAGTTTCCTAAGAAACTTGAAAAGGCAATGTTACTTGCAGAGATATCATTACCGCCATATGTGTTAGACATTGATGATATTACATTTAGTAAGACTCAAAATAAACGATACACAATGGCTGACATTGGTAATCTAGAACAAAGAATTAATCAATTACAATATTATACTGCACTTAACCTTTTAGAAAAAGATGCAAAGTCTTTTCAAGTTCAAGACAATAATGGTCTTGATAGATTTAAATCTGGATTTGTTGTAGATAACTTTTCTGGTCACTCTGTCGGTGATGTTCAAAATGATGACTATAGAAATTCTATAGATTATGAGAATAATGAACTTCGTCCAAAGTTTTACATGAAGGGTATTAAGTTAATTGAAGAAAATACCACAGATACACAAAGAACTGGTGACGGATATCAACGAACTGGTGATATTGTTACTTTACCTTATACAGAAGTTGTATCTATTCAACAACCTTTTGCATCTAGAGTTGAAAACTTAAATCCAGTTTTAACATTCACATGGACAGGCGTTTGTCAATTACAACCATCTGGTGATGAATGGTTTGAAGTAAATAGACTACCAGCTCTTATTATTAACAAGGAAGGTAACTTTGACCAATTAGTTGCACAAGTTGGAAATGCAATGGGTACTGTATGGAATTCATGGCAAACACAATGGTCTGGTACTTCTACCACAAGACAACAGATTTCTTCTAGTACATTTAATACTAGTAGTGGTAACTGGTGGAGTACAACTTTCCAAACTTTTAGAGATACAACTACAAGAGTAACAACAACTACAACTCAAAACCAAAGAAGAACTGGTCTTAATACTCAAGTTGTTGCACAGATTGATTATGAGACAGCTGGTGATAGATTACGTTCAACTGCATTAATTCCATTTATGAGAAGTGTAAACATTACGTTTACTGCTCAAGGTCTAAAACCGATTACAAGAGTTTATCCTTTCTTTGATAAAGTAAATGTAAGTTCATTTGTTACACCAAATGCAAATGGTTACTCTACTGCATCTTTGGGTGGTGAAATTATTGCAGACGGTAATGGAGAGGTTAGTGGTGTATATACTATTCCAGACCCAAATGTTGCTGGTAATCCAAAATTTAAAACTGGTTCAAGAGTTTTTAGATTAACATCTTCTGCAACAAATTTATCAATCCCAGAACCAGAAACTTTCGCACAAGCTATTTTTTCATCTACTGGTATTCTTAGAAATATTCAAGAAGAAATTATTGCAACTAGAAATGGTAGGATTGAAACTCAAAATGTTTCTGACACAAGAACTATTTCAAGTGCAACTTCAAGACAAGAGAGTAGAAGAGATTTAATTGCTTCAAGAACTGTTGCAAACCAAAGAGAAGAAGAGGATGGTGAAGAAGGTTCTGACCCACTTGCTCAAACTTTTGAATCCAGTGTATCTGGTGGAGAAATGATTACTAAGATTGATGTATTTTTTCAAAGAAAAGATGCAAATATTCCAGTTCTCTGTCAGATAAGAGAAGTTGTAAATGGTTTTCCAACCATTAAACAATTACCTTTTGCTGGAAAATATTTAAGTCCATATATGAAAGGTACAGTTGCAATGAGTTCTGGTGGAACTACGGTAACTGGTACTAATACAGATTTCTTAACTGGTACACACAATTTAAGTATTGGAGATACTATTACTATCTCTGGTGCTGGTGCGACTACTTCTGGTGTATCTACAGATACAAAGAACTATGATACTCAAGCACTTGTTGGAAAAGTTACTGCAATTGCAAGTGATACATCTCTTACTATAGATACTGCATCTAGTAGGGTTGTGTCTGGTGTTAAAATTAGTAATATAAATCTTGATGCAACCGCTACTGCACCAACGACATTTAGATTTGATGCACCGATTTATGTTAAAGACCAAGTAGAATATTGTATTGTTCTCTTTACACCTTGTGAAAGTTACTATGCATGGATTTCTAGAATGGGTGAATTAGATATCGGTGGAACAAGAATGATTTCAAAACAACCACACTTGGGTGTTTTGTTTAAATCACAGAATAATAAAACTTGGAATTCATATCAGTTTGAAGATATGAAATTTACAATCCATAGAGCAAGTTTTGTTGCTGGTTCTAGTGGTAAACTTACATTAAATAATGATGTAGTTCCAAGTCAAACTCTTCCAGTTGACCCAGTGAGAACTATTACTGGACAATCATTTGTTCAAATGAATCATCCAAATCACCATATGTATTCTTCAAGTAATAATGTTATTATTAGTGGTGTGAGTTCCGACATTACTACGACACTTTCTTCTGCAATTGCAAGTGCATCTACAACAAGTATTGTTATAAATGCAAACGCAGATTTTGTTGCAAGTAATGATGGTTCAAATATCTATATTAAGATTGGGGATGAAGTTATCGTAGGTACTATTTCGTCAAATACAATTACTGCATCAACTAGAGGTTTAGAAGGAACAGCTGTAGCTCATGCTAATGGTGCGTTGGTTGAACTTTATCAACTAAATGGAATACCGTTAACGCAAGTAAACAAAACTCATATTGCACTTGCAAATATTCTCATAGACAGTTATACTGTCGCAACATCAACTGCTGCTACTTCAAGTTCTAACCAAGGTGGTACTGCTGTGGTTGCAACTGAAAATGCAATGTTAGATGGTACTCAAACATTATTACCAACTGTAACATTCCCAGATACAGAAGTAACTGCATCTATCAGAACAACTAGTGCAACTTCACCATCTGGTACTGAAACATCATTTAATCTTCAAGGAACATCTTTTGCAAAATCAATTGTTATTGGTGAAAACTGTTACTTTGATACTCCAAAAATGATTGCAAGTCAGATTAATGAAACAAATGAACTTTCTGGTCAAAAATCATTTTATCTAGATGTTGATTTAAAATCATCTTTAGAAAACTTATCACCAATGGTAGACTTAGATAGAAAATCGGTTGTTGCATTTTCAAATAGAATTGATAATATTGATGCAAATACTGACTTAGGTGTTGCATCTTTAAGAGGAGATTATGTTTCTTCAACTGCTGCTTCTGGTGATAGTAACGAAGCAATTTATATCACAAGAAGAGTTGCATTAGATACTCCTGCTGTTGGTATTAAAGTTATTCTCGACATGAATAGGTTTGCGAGTGCAGACGTTAAATTAATGTTTAAAATACTTCGTTCAGATGATTCATCTGACTTTGATGAAATTGGTTACAATTTCTTTAACACCGCTGGAGGCCCAGACACAGTTGTTAACGCATCTCTTTCAGACAGTGATTTCAAAGAGTATGAATATACTGCAAACGACTTGGATGAGTTTATCGCATTTTCTATTAAGATTGTTATGCAAGGAACAAACAGTTCTGAACCACCAAGAATAAAGGACTTGCGAGCAATCGCATTAGCAACATAATGTCAGAGTTCAAACAAGTAGAAGAAGAAAGAGATTTAATTCGTGATATGCATAGTAAAGCAATCATAAATACAAATAAGAGTGCATACTTTGCTGCCGTGCAACGAAAGAAAACTTTTGAAGCACAAAAAGATAGTTTAAGAGATGCAACAAGAGAGATAAATATATTAAAGTCTGAGATGCATGAGATTAAGACTCTTTTAATAAAATTGGTAGATAAAGATGGCTGATAGAAATGTAATTGCAAGTAACACCTTTGAACAGTTTAGAGTTGAGTTTAACGAACTCGCAACTGACCTTGGTGATATTGCAAGTATCACTGGTGCATCTGGTACTATTGCATCTGCAACGGATGTTATTGAAGCAGTAGTCCAAATTAATAACGCACTAGATAGTGCTGACTTAGATGTAACTACAGACAGTGGTACGGTTGCAATTGACTTAGACACTGAAGTTCTATCAATAAGTGGAACATCAAATGAAATTGAAACATCTGGTACTGGTAATGCCGTAACTATTGGTTTACCAAATGCAGTAACAATTTCTGGAACACTTACTGCTGGTAATTTACAAACTGGTGGTAATATAACAAATGGTTCTGTTAACTTGACATTTCCTACAGTTGGTGGTACAATATCTACTGAAGGATTTTCAATCGCATTAGCGACTGCATTAGGATAAGGAAAGAAATATGGCTAATAACTTCGTAAATAGTTTTGCAACTATTCCAACCGCTGGGGAGAATTATCAATCCACTGGAAGTGCGACTGATAATGCTACAGGCCCACAACTGGTTTACACTGCAAACAATGGTTCAAGTGGTGTCAATTCAATTTTAGTTGAATTAGATGCCTCTAATACTGGAACAGCAAGTATCGCACTTACTGCTTTCATTCAAGACGTAAGTTCAACACTTGGGTCAATCACAAGTATTGTATCTTCAAGTGATGTTGCAACGGTAACAACTGGTTCTGCACACGGATTAAGTGTTGGACAATATGTTCATGTAACTGGTTCAACAACTGCATACGTCAATGGATTGTATAAGGTTGCATCTGTTCCAAGTACAACAACATTCACATATGCACAAAACGCTAGTGCAGCTGACGGAACTGCCGCTGGTACAAAAGTAATTTATAAAGCATACAATATTGTAAAAGATGTTACAATTCCAACATCTGCAACTCTAAAGATTGTATCTGGACAAAAGATTGTTCTAAATTCAAATGATAAGGTTTATGCGTTTGCAAGTGCAGCTACTTGTGATTTAATCGCTGGTATTCTACAAGAGGTATCGTAATATGTCATACATAGGTGCATCAATTGAGAACAGAGTTAGTCCTCAATTCCTAAAAGAAGATTTTACTGGAAATGGTTCTGCAACCACTTTCACATTAACTAATGAAGTGCCTGGGGGTTCTTCACAGAATGTGATGGTCGTTGTAAATGATGTTATTCAAGAGCCTGATGTTGCCTATACGATTACTGATGATGCAAGTAATAGTCCAAAGATTATTTCATTTACTGGAACGCCTGCAAATGGTGATAGTATCTATGTAATTCATAGAGGACTTACAAGTATCTTTCACAAACCAGCTGCTGGTTCAGTTAGTGCAAACGAATTAGACACAACACTTAAAACATTTACTACAGACACATTTGCTGGTAACGGTTCTGCAACCACATTTACTTTAACAGAAGTTCCAGCAAACTCTACACAGATTATGGTATTCGTTGATGGTATTTTACAGAAGAGTTCAACAAACTACTCTGTCAATACTACAACTGGAGTACTAACATTTACTTCTGCACCAGACAATAGTGCAGAGATTGAAGTGAAACACCTTGGTATCAGAACAACTGCAAGAAGAGCAGTTTCAATGTTCCTAGATAACTTTACTGGTAATGGTAGTGCTACTGCATTTACTTTAAGTAATAACGCATCTGTCAATGATGTGTTTGTTTTTTATAATGGTGTTTGTATGAAACCAACAACGGATTATGGTATATCTGGTGCAACTCTTACATTTACATTTGCTCCAGTAAATAATTCACAAATAATGGCGAGGTACTTTGTATAATGCCTAGTAACGCAAAAAACTTATCAGAACTTTTAAATAACGAATCTACTATTGCAGTTGGAGATGTTGCAGACGGTTCAATCACAACTGCAAAACTTGCTGCTGATGCAGTGACGGCCGCAAAACTTGCTGATAATGCTGTTGTAACTGCAAGTGTTGCTGACGGTGCAGTCACACAAGTAAAAACAACTGGTGTTGGTAAAAATAAAAATATGATTATCAACGGAGCTATGCAGATTCATCAAAGAGCTGCAACCAATGTACATAATGATAGTGCAGTTGATAGATACACATTAATAAAAAACAATTTAGACACAGCAGATTTTTCTACTAAACACCAAGTGATTACTGACAACCCACCTTTTTCAGATGCACTAGAAATAAAATGTACGACAGCAGATACAAGTATTGGTGCAAATGAGTTAATTCGTATTCGTATGAGATTAGAAGCTAATACCTTACAAAGATTACAGTATGGTTCATCTAGTGCTAGAAGTAGTAAATTGTCATTCTGGGTAAAATCAAATCTTACTGATACATTTAGTGTAGGTTTAACAACACAAGATGGTACATCACAAAATATAGGTTTTACATATACCATTGCACAAGCAAACACTTGGCAAAAAGTTA
>Ga0181395_1000467_pt1 | contig 17194 bp, 19 predicted proteins | sample 18SPOviralmetaG_FD_130124 | JGI IMG/M metagenome (GOLD analysis project Ga0181395, IMG submission 130124) | Marine viral communities from the oligotrophic San Pedro Time Series (SPOT) site, San Pedro Channel, CA, USA - 18 SPOT_SRF_2010-12-16 | ecosystem: Environmental > Aquatic > Marine > Strait...
ATATGACAAGCCAGCAAACGGCATCTTAGTTCCTAACGAAGTTTTAAAAAGAGACTTAAACGTAGGTACAGCAACTGCCGGTGGTAACTTAGTTCCAACAGAATTACTTGCTGGTTCATTTATAGACATTCTTCGTAAGAGAATGGCTGTTATGGCAACAAACCCAACTATGTTGACCGGATTAAGTGGAAACGTAGCAATACCCAGGATGACATCTACATCGACTGCGTATTTTGTTGGTGAATCTGGCGCTCCAACCGAGAGCCAACAGGCGTTCGACCAGGTCAACATGACTCCAAAAACAGTTGGTGCATTTGTTGACTACAGTAGAAGACTTCTTCTTCAGTCAAGCATTGACGTTGAATCTATGATTCGTGACGATATTGCAAAAGTTATTGCTACTAAGCTTGATAACGCAGCGATTTATGGTTCTGGCAGTTCTAACGAGCCTCTTGGAATTAAAGATACAACTGGTGTAGGTACACAGACAATCAGTACATTTGGTACTTTTGCTGAGTACATCGGAATGGAAACAGACGTTGCAGCAGCTAACGCTGATGTAGCTAGTATGTTCTACCTAATAAATGCTTCTGCTAGAGGTGCGTTGAAGTCAACAGAAAAAGCTTCAAACACAGCACAGTTCGTGTTTGAGGACAACTCAATCAATGGTTATCCAGCTATTGTTTCTAACCAGCTTGCAAACAACGATGTACTCTTCGGAGACTTCTCACAGTTTGTTATTGGTATGTGGTCTGGTTTAGATCTAACAGTAGATCCTTATGCAAATGCAACTGCTGGTAGCGTAAGAATAATCGCGTTACAAGATGTAGACTTCGGTGTTAAACAGCCTGGTGCGTTCTGTTTCGGAACATAATCACATGAAGGTTAAACTGCTAAGAGCAACAATGATCGCTGGAGTCCCAACGGACTCTGGCTCTATTGTTGATGTTGAACAGCATACTGGGGAATATCTAGTTGCTATTGACAAAGCTGAAGCTTATGTTGAAGCTTGCGAAGCACCAATACCTAGTGTAGAAACACTTGTTGAGGAAAAGCCTACTTCTGAAGATAAAGTTGATTTTGTTCAAATGACGAAAGCACAACTTGAAGTTTACGGAAGACAATTAGGACTTGAACTTGATAAGCGACATAACAAAGCTGATCTAATTGTCGAATTAGAGGAAGCAATCTCAATCATGGAGGAATCTTAAAATGTCTGTTATCCAACAGAACCTAGAGAAGTTAACTGTTGTTGCTGGTGTTGCGACTGCTGCTGTAACAAGCACAGCTACATCAAGCTCAATAGATTTACTCGAATACGATGGTGATGTAATGCTAATTTTGGATAGTGCTGCTGGTGGCGGTTCTTCTCCAACATTAGACATTAAGCTAACTGAATCAGATGCAACAGGTGGTACATTTACAGATTTATCTGGTGCTACTTTTACACAAGTTGTTGATGCTGCTTCAATGCAAACACTTGCAATCAACAAGGATTCAAGTAAGCGTTTCATCAGGATTGTGCAAACAATCGGTGGATCATCCCCAACATTTACTTTTAGTATCAATTTAATTGGTCTTAAAAAGTACGGCTAAACATATAGCCCTCTAATGAGGGCTTTTTTCTTATGGCATTTACTGAAGACTTAGATACATATTTTGCTGATTTTACAGATACTGTTGTTTATAGTTCTACAACTTACAAAGGCATATTAGATCAACCAGATGAAATGATTGCTGATGGACTTGTAGTCACAACTGATTATCAATTGACAGCAAAAACAAGTGATTTGGGAACTTTAGTTTTTGATGCAACAGTAGCAGTTAATTCTGTTAACTATAAGGTTCGTAATGTAAAAAAAATTGATGATGGTACTTTATGTATTGTTTTTCTAATGAAGGTATGACATGGCTACAAAACGAGAACAAATTTTAGCTGCAACCAAAACTAACCTTGCTAATACCACAGGAGTTGGTACTAGAATTTATAGATCTAGACCAGAAGCTTTTGCAAAAGCAGAAACTCCAGCTATTGTTCTTGAGCCAATAAGTGATACCCCACAGGATACAAGTAGTTTTAATAACTCAGTAACATGGGAATTTAGGATTCGTATTTCTGTAATTGTTAGAGGCGCAGTACCAGATAATGTAGCTGATCCAACGATTGAGAGCTTACATACGAAAATTCTTACAGATCCAACTGTAGGAGGTCTAGCTATAGACATAAGGCCATCTACAACTTCTTTTGAGGTTTTAGAGGCTGATGAACCAGCAGGGATTGTATCTTGTGAGTTTGATATCGAATATCGAACTTCATATAATAGTTTAACTACATAGTATTGTTGTATTCTCAAGCCTAACAACCCTGATTGATTACTATGAGTAATGAAATCCCAAATGAGGGCGGAACTTACATTCTGAACCCCAAAACTGGCAAGCGAAAGCTAGTTCAACAAACAAAACAAGCAGAAATCCCTACTGAGGTAATTACAGATGGCACAACTGACAAGGAAGAGAGTAATTCTAATTGAAGCGGAAAGCTCCTACGGAAGTGACCCTACTCCGGCGGCCACAGATGTAGTTTTAGTAACTGATCTTAGTATTACACCACAATCAAGTGATGTCGTTAATAGAGATGTTGTAAGACCATTTCTTGGATCATCACAACAGCTATTAGCAAACACCAGAGTTGAGTGTACATTCAGCGTTGAATTTTGCGGAAGCGGCTCGGCTGGAACTGCACCCAGGTACGGAAGTGCGCTTAAGGCGTGTGGGTTGTCGGAGACTGTAGCGTCTGGAACTAGCGTTACCTACGAACCAATCTCAGCTAGTTTCTCATCTGTTACTATCCACTACAACATAGACGGTGTAAGGCATATCGTTACTGGTTGCAGAGGAACAGTTGCATTGTCAGCCGAGGTTGGCGCAATCCCAACCCTCGATTTTACTTTTACCGGAATATACAATGCTCCTACAGACACAGCATTACCTTCAGTTACTTATGGAAACCAAGCCACTCCATTAATATTTAAAAATGGAAATACAACTAGTTTTCAACTTCTAAGTTATGCTGGTGCGCTTCAGAGTTTAAGCTTTGATATTGGTAATTCAATTGTTTACAGAGAGCTTGTTGGAGGAACAAAAGAAGTCCTTTTAACCGATAGAGCAGCTAATGGTTCTGTAACAATAGAAGCACCAACTATTGCACAAAAAGATTACTTTGCTGCTGCTTTAACAGATACTTCTTTAGGCAACATACAAGTTACACACGGCACAACTGCTGGTAACATTTGTAAGTTTTCAAGTACTAAAGTTGATATTGGAGATGTTAGTTACGGAGAAATGGATGGAGTAAATATGTTAGAAATTCCATATACATTAGTTCCAAGTTCAGCTAATGATGAGCTAAGTTTCTTATATACTTAACTTTTGTTTGTATTAGAGCTAGAGTGTAGAAGTATATTTATTTCTACACTTTATGACTTTTGTAAGAAAAAAGAACAAAACATTTAAATGGCCTGTTGTTGTCCGTGAACCTAGTGAAACTGATGCTGGAGTTTATGATCAAAGTGAATTTATAGCTATTTTTAAAAGATTAAAAGTAAGCGAGTATCAAAACGCAGCAGATAATAAATCAGAGTTTGAAATGTTAAAGATGATGCTTGTTGGATGGGAAAATATTAAAGAAGAGAATGGTGAAGATATGCCATTTAATCACCAAAACTTAAAAGATATGATGGAGGATGCTTATTGGTTAAGAGCAGTATCAGAGTCTTATACCAAATCTTTAGTTGATGAAAAAGTAAAAAACTAAAAGAGGCAGTTCTTTATTGGTTAGGTTCTGGTAAAGAAGTTATTGATCAAACTCAAGATGATGCAAAAGCATTTGGTTTAGAACTGCCGAAGGAAAAAAAAGATAAAAAAGATAAAAATTTTGAAGTATACGATGATAATTGGGATGCAGTTATGATCTTTTGTAATATGCAGACACAATGGACTACTTCTTTCGGAGGTTTTGTAGGATTAAGATATGAGGTTCTTTTAATGCAAGGTGGTATGTTTGACCTTTACAATATTACAGATAGGCGTAAAATCTTAGAAGAGCTACAAATTATGGAAGCTGCCGCTTTGAAAGAACTAAACAAGGAAAAGAAATAATATGGCTGCGTCAACATCTAGAATTAATATTGAGTTTTTATCAAAAGGTGATAGTGAGGTTAATAAAGCCTTTAAAAGACTTGGCGGTGAAACTAGACGCTTAAATAGAGATTTTCAAAGTTTATCAAAAAAATCTTTAATACAAGTAAAAAATGAATTTAACAAACTAGGTGCTGGGATGCGTAATAGCATCAATGGTATGCAAGCGCAAAGAAATGCCTTGAGTGGTTTGCGCAATATGGCAGATGTTACTAGTATTGAATTTAAACAGTTAACTGCTGATATTGCGAGACTAGATGCTCAAATGAGGAAAGCTGGGGCTGGTTCATCAAGGTTTGGGGGGAGACTTGGAGGTATCGCTAAAGGAGTTGGTGCTGTTGCTGCTGGTGGTATTTTTGGAGGCCCAGAAGGGGCTGTTGGTGCTGGAATTGGTTTAGCAGTTGGCGGCCCTGCTGGTGGTGCTGTTGGTGCTGCTATAGGTGTGCAAGTTGGTATGGTTAGGCAACAGATAGGTGAAATAGCAGAATTTTCTGCGGCTTTAAGCTTACAAAGAAAAGCATTAGGACTTGTTATTGGAGATACTCAAAAATTTGCAAAATCTCAAGATTTTTTGTTAAAAACATCTAGAAAGTTAGCTATACCCCAAAGTGTTATAACTAGACAATTTACTGCATTGACTGCATCTGTTGTTGGTGCTGGACAATCCGTTGAAGATGCAGAGAAAGTATTTAAAGCGATTGCTGCTGGTATTAGAGGTACTGGTGGAAACTTAGAAGACATGAAAGCGGCTATGCGAGCGACTAGCCAGGTGTTCTCAAAAGGCAAGGTAAGCGCCGAAGAATTAAGACAACAGCTCGGCGAGCGTTTGCCTGGCGCATTTACTTTGTTTGCTGATTCTATGGATAAAACTCCAGCAGAATTAGATAAAGCACTTGAACAAGGAAAAGTTACTTTAGATGACTTTATGAAGTTTGCAGAAAAACTTTTTTCAACTTATGGAGTAAATGCAGAAATATTAGCAGCAGGGCCAGAAGCTGCTGGTGATAGATTAAGGACAGCATTAGAAGAATTAAATGATGATTTAGGTGCATTATTAAGACCAATAGGAGCGCAATTCCAGAAACTTTCAGAAGATATAGTTAAAGATTTTGGAAATATTGTAAAAGCTATTAGAAAGATGGTTGATGACGTTGCAATTGAACGAAAATTAATTGCTCAATTATCTCTAACAAAAAATGAAAGGCAAAATATAAATATAGATGCAAAAAATCTTGCTGTTGAAGAAATTCAAGGAACTGTAATCACAAAAGATTTTATAGATCAAGTTGTAGAGGAGACTTTAAAAAATCCATTAAAAAATGCTTTTGGAGGTTTTGGTGTAAAAAATTTAGAAAAAAAATTAACAAAACAATTGGGTAAAACACTTGAAGAGGTTGCTAGTACAACAGATTTTGATATTTTAAAATTATTTGAGCAAGCTACAGGAGATAATTTATTTAAAATAACAAAAGAACAAAGAATAAAAATATTAGAAAATATGTTGAATTTTAATACAGATAATTCTTTTAGTTCTTTCAGACTTTCAGGTGAGGGGAGCGGTATTGCCGGTGGTGAAGGTGGAGATACAACAAGTGATAATAATTTAAACAATATACAAAAAGGAGCAAAAGCATATTTTGATACCATTAAAGATTTTGGTAAACAAACCCAAGATGCAGTAGCTGGTGCATTTAAAGGTATGGAAGATGCATTAGTAAAATTTGTTCTTACAGGAAAATTAAACTTTAGTGATCTTGCAAGATCAATAATTTCTGATTTGACAAGAATAACAGTAAGAGCAGCATTGCTTAATATATTAAGTCCATTTCCATTCTTCAATAAGGTCACAGGTGTAAACGCCAAAGGTAACGTATACGATGCTGGCAACAAGATTTCTAAGTTTGCTTATGGGGGCATAGTTTCAAATCCCACCATATTTCCCATGCAAGACGGAGCAGGGCTTATGGGAGAAGCTGGTCCGGAAGCAATCATGCCGCTAAAGCGTGGTAGAGACGGCAAACTTGGAGTGCAAAGTTCTGGAGGAGTTGGTAATATTGTGGTAAATGTAGATGCTTCTGGGTCTTCTGTCGAAGGAAATTCAGAACAATCAGCAGAACTTGGAAAGATGTTAGGTGCTGTTGTACAAGCAGAACTTATTAAACAAAAACGACCAGGAGGGTTATTAGGTTAATGGCAGAAACATTCCCATCAATAGAACCTGTATATGGGGTAAGTAAAACTGTACAACCCTTTGTTACTCGTACAAGATTTCAAGATGGTTATGAGCAAATTATAAAGTTTGGATTAAATATAAATCCTAAAGTTTTTAACCTTTCTTTTGAAAATATAACAGAAGCAGAAAGTGACACAATAGAAACCTTTCTTGATGCTCGAATTGCAGATGGAGATTATTTTAATTGGCAAGCACCTGATGAAGCATCTACTTCTAAATATCGTGCATTGAATAGAAAAAAAACCATACCATACCCAAACCTTGCAACAATTACAGTTACGTTTACAGAAGTATTTGAACCCTAATGGCAATACCTGTAGCAGAACTACAAAAATCTAATCCGAGTAATATAATTGAACTTTTTCAATTAGAATTAATTACTGCTATTCATGGTTCAAATACAAAATACTACTGGCATAATGGTGTAAGCGAAAATGAAAATTTAGATATTGTTTTTGATAGTATTCAATATATAAAGATGCCTATAGATGCGTTTGGATTTGAATTTACATCAAAACAACTTCCAAGACCTAAATTACAAATATCTAATATTTTGGGAACATTTACTACTTTAATGTTGACATTGCCTCAAGGGTTAGAAGGTGCAAAAGTAACAAGACTTAGAACACTTGAAAGATATATTGATAATACAAATTTTGATCCAGGGCATTTTTTACTGGAAGATGGAATAGATAATGTGATGTTACAAGAAGATGATTCGGTAATAAAATTAGAAGAAATTGAAAATCCACATGGCACACCAGATGCAAGTGCTCTTTTTCCTAAAGAAATTTATTATATTGACAGAAAAACTATTGAAAATAGACAGGTTGTTGAATTTGAACTAAGTGCTAATTTTGATCTTGATGGTGTACGTCTACCAAAACGTCAAGTCTTACCAGAAGATTTCCCTGGCGTTGGATCGTTTTTCTCATAATGTGGAAAGATAAAGCACTAGAACACGCAATAAAAGAAGACCCAAGAGAATCTTGTGGTCTTTTAGTTGTCATTAAAGGTAAAGAAAAGTATATTTCTTGCAATAATTTAGCTGTAAATCCTGAAGATCAATTTATTTTAGATCCTAATGATTGGGCAAATGCTGAAGATAAAGGAGAAATAACTGCTGTTGTTCATAGTCATCCTGTTACAAGTCCACAACCTAGTGAAGCAGATAAAGTTGCTTGTGAAAAATCTGGTATTAAGTGGTGGATAATCCAACCTAATTTAAAAGAATGGGGTTATTGCGAGCCTTGTGGTTATAAAGCTCCTTTGATTGGTAGGCAATGGGTCTGGGGTGTGACTGATTGTTGGAGTTTATGTAGAGATTGGTATAAAGAAGAATTAGGTATAGAGTTAATAGATTGGATCAGACCGAATAATCCAGAAAATTTTATAAAAAATCCAATGTTTGCAAATTGTTTTGCAAAAACAGGATTTAGAGAGTTAACACAGGAAGAAGATTTAGAAAAAGGAGATTTATTATTAATGTCAATTAGTAGTAGCGGATTAAACCATATTGGTGTTTACTTAGGAGAACAAACCGTTTTACATCATTTGCAAAATAGATTATCAAGTCGTGATTTATTAGATGAATGGTTGCTAAAATGTACAGGTAAGAGGATTCGTTATGCTGCGTAAAATTAAGCTATACGGAGAACTAGCAAAGTTTCTAGGTCAAAAGACTTTTGAAGCTGAAGTTAAGAGTGCTGCACAGGCGATGAGATTTTTAGTTGTTAATTTTCCACAGTTAGAAAAACATATGGCAGATAGATATTACAAGGTAGCTGTTGGTAATTGGGAGTTAACAGAAGAGGAATTAACCTATCCAAATGGTCAGGAAGAAATAAAAATTGTTCCTATTGTTGGAGGAGAAGGAGGTAGAGGCTTTGGAAGGTTTTTACTAGGAGCAGTAATGATAGGTGTTGGTGTAGCATCTGGAGGAGCTACTTTGGGTGCTGGTGGTTTTACAGGTGTCGGATTTTTAGGAGGTACAACAGCAGTAATTGGAAACTTAGGTATAGCTTTAGCTTTAGGGGGTTTAGCTCAGATGCTTACTCCTGTAGAAACAATTCCAGAAAGAGAACAAGATCCTCGTTTGTCTTTTAATTTTAGTGGCATACAAAATACTTCACGGGCTGGTGTTGCTGTTCCTTTGATATATGGAACTACATTGACAGGTTCTACTGTAATATCAGCCGATGTTGAAAATGAGCAGGTAGAAGTATGAATGTTATTGGTTCGGGTGGTGGTGGTGGAAAAGGTGGTGGAGGAGGTAATAAAACTCCACATGAAGCTAAAGATAATTTAGATTCTAAAAGTTTTGCTAGAGTTCTTGATTTAATAGGAGAAGGTGAGATTGGTGGATTAGTAGATGGTGCAAAGTCGATATTTTTTAATAACACTCCTCTTCAAGCTGATGATGGAACTTTTAATTTTAAAGACGTTAGTTTTGAAGTAAGAACTGGAACATCTAATCAAACAGTAATTCCAATTACTAGAAATGTTGCAAGGACTAAACCTACTGGTTTTTCTACTGTTGCACAAGCAACTCCAAAAGTAGTTCAAATAGTAGATGATACCGTTGATGCTGTTTCTGTTCAGATAACTGTTCCTGCACTTCAAAGATTTACAGATGAAGGAGATATTTTTGGTACAAGTATCGAATTAAAAATAGAAATTCGATATAGTGGAGGATCATATTCAACAGTTGTACACGGAAATGATGGGACAATATCTGGTAGAACACCTGATACTTACATTCGTGACTATTTAATTAATTTAAACGGTGCTTTTCCAGTAGATATTAGGGTGACAAGAATTACTGGTGATAGTGGTTCTAGTAAATTATCTAATGAATTTCAATGGAATAACTATGTAGAAATTAAATATGATCAGCGAACATATCCTAATAGTGCATTAGTTGGTTTAAAAGTAGATGCTGAACAATTTAATGCGATACCTACAAGAAAATATTTAGTAAAAGGCACAAAAGTAAAAATTCCACATAATGCAACAGTAAGAGCAGATGGTAGCTTGGCATACTCTGGAACGTTTAATGGAACACTCGGTGCTGCTCAATATACAAATGATCCTGCTTGGTGTTTATATGATCTTCTAACGTCTTCTAGGTACGGATTAGGTGCTCATATTGAAGAAGAGGATTTAGATAAGTTTAGTTTTTATGCTGCATCAGTTTATTGTTCTGCTCAAATAGATGACGGAAAAGGACAAGGTACAACAGAACCTAGATTTAGTTGTAATGTCGGTATTTATAATCAGCAGGAAGCCTATAACGTCATCAATCAAATGTGCTCTGTATTTAGAGCAATGCCATATTATGAAGCAGGTAGTTTAACTCTTACACAAGACGCTCCAAAAGATCCTAGTTATTTATTTACCCTTGCAAATGTACTAGAACCAGGGTTTACATATTCAAATGCAAGTCAAAAAACTAGACCAACTGTAGTAGTCGTTAAATATTTAGACTTAGATTTAAGAGATATTAATTACGAAGAAGAAATTGACACAGCTAACCAAGCTAGATATGGTTCGGTAATTAAAAATATTAATGCGTTTGCCTGTACATCAAGAGGTCAAGCAAAAAGATTAGCAAAATGGTTGCTTTATATGAGTAACGTAGAACGTGAAGGAGTTACATTTTCTGCATCTATTGAAGCTGGTGTAGTTGTTAGGCCAGGACAAATTATTGAAATAGCTGATCCTGTTAAAAGTGGAGAACGTAGAGGAGGAAAGATTACAGCAGCAACTACAAGTACTGTAACTGTAGATGATATTACTGGGGTAAGCACTGGAAATGGAGCTACTTTATCTGTTATTTTGCCTGACGGTACGTTAACAACTAAAACAATATCTCTTGTTAATACAACTACCAAAGTAATTACTCTAGGTCAGAATTTTTCAATTGCTCCTAATGCTGAAAGTATATGGATATTTCAAAATAATGAAATTTTAACTTCTACTTGGAGAGTATTAGAAGTTATTGAACAAGATAGGACTACTTATTCTATAACTGCAAGTGAATATAATTCTAGTAAATATAATCATATTGAAAATGGTGTAACTTTAGTAGAAAGAGATATTACAAATTTAGATGTTCCTCCACCACCTCCTCAAGATGTCACAGCAGAAGAAGTTATTTATGAAAATACAGGTATTGCAAGAGTAAAAATTATTGTTAGTTGGAGAACAGATTTTGAAGTTACAAAACCTAATGGAGAAATAATTCGTAAGGCTTTTGATAATGTATATGTACGTTGGAGATTAGAAGATGGAAATTATACTTCGATAACTGTAGAAGGTTCTAAAAGTTATGAGATATTAGATACTATTTCTGGTAATTATGAAATTGAAGTATTTGGTGTTAGTGCGTCAGGTTTAAGATCTTCAACTGGAACAAGGCCTCAGAGTCCTTTCTTTATAGCTGCTGGTAAAACTGCTGTACCTAGTAATGTAAGTGGTGTTAGTTTATTACCAATAGATGAATCTAGTGCAATTTTAAGCTGGAATCGTGCCACAGAACTTGATGTTTTATTAGGAGGAAAAACTCTTATAAGACATTCTTCGTTAACAAGTGCTGCAAAATGGCAAGATGCACAAGAAATAGTTGTTGCTGCTGCTGGAAACCAGACACAAAAAATTGTTCCATTATTAGAAGGAACTTATCTTATTAAATTCGAGGACGATGGAGGGAGGCAATCACCTTCTCCTGGCTCAAATGATTCAGATTGGAACAATACAAGAATTACTACAAATTTACCAGCACCTTCAGAAAGACTTGTAGTTTCAACAGTTAATGAACATACTAATAATTTCTTGGGTTCAAAAACTGATACAGTTTATGACTCAAATTTAGATGCTTTAAAATTGGTAGTTACGAATAATGCTACAACAAGTTCTGGACAATATGCCTTTACAAGTACAACAGATTTAGGACAACCATACGATGTAAATTTAAAGAAAATTTTAAAAGCAAATAGTTTTTCTTTGAATAGTTTATGGGATGACAGAACAGATTTAATTGATAGCTGGGGACATATTGATGCTGTTGGAGGTACGACTGAAGCAACAAAATGTAATGCTGCTGTTTATGTAAGATCTACTAACGACAATCCATCAGGATCTCCTACATGGAGTCCATATAAAGAATTTAGCAATGTATTAATTACAGGAAGGGGTTTTGAATTTAAAGCAATATTAACAAGTAATGACACTAACCAAAATATAGCCGTGACACAATTAGGAGTTAAACTAGAATTACAAGGAAGAACAGAAAGTATTTCGACTCCAATTTCTACTGGATCGTCACAATACACTGTATCTTTTACAAATCCATTTAAACAAACACCAACTGTAGTTGTGACCCCAACAAATCAACAAACAGGAGATTTCTTTGAACTTGCTAATATAAGCAGGACAGGATTTCAAGTTACATTTAAAAATGGTAATTCAGCAGTTGCAAGATCTTTTGTATGGGCTGCATCAGGTTTTGGTAAGGAGGTTACATAAATGAGCAACACACATGATTACAATATTGGAGATGCTGTAGGAGCGACTTTTAGAGCAGACCTTAATGTTTGTCTTAGTGAAATACAAGCTACTAATAGAGGATCAAGTGCTCCTTCAACATTAGTAAATGGAAAGTTATGGGTAAATAGCAGTAACAATACATTGAATATGTATGATGGAACTAATTTTGTAACTTTAGGGAAAGTAGATACTGCTGAAATGGGTCATGCAACAACTGCATCGCCTAGTTTTACTGGAACGATAACATCTGCTGGTGATATTTTAATGTCTGGTAATACTGCTTTAAAATTACCAGTTGGTAATGTATCTCAAAGGCCAACAGCAGCTACAGGTCAAATAAGATTTAATAGTGAACTGGTTCAATTTGAAGGTTATAACGGATCTGGGTGGGGAGAGCTTGCAAATGGTGTTCCTTCTGGTGCTGTATTTACCCATGCTTCTACTACAGTTCCTTCTGGTTTTTTAGAATGTAATGGTGCTGCTATAAGTAGATCAACATATGCTAGTTTATTTTCTAACATTTCAACTACTTGGGGATCTGGCGATGGATCTTCTACATTTAATCTTCCTGATTTAAGAGGACAATTTGTAAGAGGTTGGTCTAATACTAAAACTGGAACAGGTGATGATGGAAGAAGCTTTGCTTCAAGTCAATCAGATCAAAACCAAAGTCATAATCACTCTTTAAGTACTGTAAGTTTAACTGGTGGTATTAGAAAAATATCAGAAGGTTTTAATTCTGGTGGTTCTGCAAGTGGTGTATTTACTAAAACACAAGATGGAACAAACTCTATAACAGGTGCTTCATCAACTAGCCCTGTTGGTGGTGTTGATTTTGATGGCTCACATACTCACACAATGGGAAATAATGGTGGGACTGAAGTTCGTGTTAAAAACTATGCTCTAATGTATATAATTAAATTCTAATTATGGCAAATCGTAGAATATCACAATTTACAGAATTAACTGCACCAGCAACAACGGATGTGCTGCCAATTATTGATCAAAGTGGTACTGGTACTGAAAAAAATAAAAAAATAACCTATGCTAATTTACTAAATAAAGCACCAAATGGTTCTGAAAGTGCTCCCTCATTTAGCTTTTTATTAGATCCAAACTCAGGAATAAGTGGAGGTTCTGATACTCTCACTCTTAGTACAAATGGATCAGGTCGTTTAGTTGCTAATGCCAGTGGTCTTATAACGATTCCAGGAACTTTAGCTGTCACTGGAACGTCTACTTTTTCTGATCATATTGATTTAGCTACTGGAAAGGTATTAAAAGTTAATGGAACTGAAGTATTATCTGCCACTGCATATACTGGAAACGCAGCCACATCAACAGTTTTAGCTACAGCAAGAACTATTGGTGGTGTTAGTTTTGATGGTAGTGCCAATATAAATTTACCAGGTGTAAATTCAGCAGGAAATCAAAATACTACTGGTTCCGCAGCTACTCTTACAACTCCAAGAACAATAGGAGGAGTTTCTTTTAACGGTTCGGCAAATATTAATCTTCCTGGTGTTAATACCGCAGGTAATCAAAATACAACAGGATCAGCAGCTACATTAACAACTGCAAGAAATATTGCTGGTGTAGCTTTTGATGGTTCTGCAAACATTTCTTTAAATAATAATGCGATTACAAATGGAGCAAGTTACGTTACTGCTTCAATAATTAATGCTTTAGATGCAAGTAATTTAAGTTCTGGAACAATACCAGACGCAAGATTTCCTGCTACTTTACCTGCTGTTAGTGGTGTTAATCTTACAAGTCTCAATGCTAGTAATTTAACCTCTGGAACGGTAGCGGCAGCAAGATTATCTACTGCAACGACCCAAAGTTCAGGAAACAATACTACCAAAATTGCTACTACTGCTTTTGTAAGTACAGCAGTTAGTAATCTTATTAATGGTGCTCCAGCAGCTTTAGATACGTTAAATGAGTTAGCAGCAGCGATGGCAGATGACGCTGCGTTTAGTACAACAGTTACAAATAATTTAGCTACTAAATTAAATTTGTCTGGAGGGCAGTTAACAGGTAATCTTACTTTTTCTGGTAGTCAAACAGTAGATGGTAGAGATTTATCTGTTGATGGAACAAAGTTAGATGGAATAGAAGCTAATGCTATAAATGCTTCTAATACTGCAATTACAAATAAATTATTGCTTGCTGGTGGTACGCTAACTGGAAAAGTAATTCATAATTATACAACAAGCGTAAGAGTTCCAGTTGGTACAACAGCCCAAAGAGATGGCTCTCCTGCTCATGGAGATTTTAGATATAACTCAACATTAAATAAATTTGAAGGCTATGCCAACGGTGCATGGGGTGAGATTGGTGGAGGTGGTAGTGGTGCAACAGGAACAGCAGATTTATTAGATATTGCACAATCATCAAGTGGAAGTAGTGCAACATTTAATGGTTCTGAATCACGTTTTAAGTTAGTTACTAAAGGGACAAGCAATGCTGTAACTCCAGCAAATGCAGAGATTTTAAGAGTATCTATCAATGGTGTAATGCAACAACCTAATGATGGAACGGGACAAGGAGATATGACAGATGGATATGTTGTTAACGGTACAGATATTATTTTTGATGCTGCTCCTCCTAGTGGTGCTACATATTTCATTATTAATATGGGTACTACCATTGCGATAGGCAATGCGACAACAAATACTATTGCTGATGAAAGTTCTGATACTACTTGTTTCCCATTGTTTGCTACTGCTGCAACAGGAGATCTAGGATTAAAGTCAGGATCTAATCTTACATTTAACTCTGCAAATGGTACTTTAGCAGCAACTATATTTAGTGGATCGGGTGCAAGTTTAACTAATTTGCCAGCAGGTAATTTAACAGGCACAGTAGCAGATGCTAGGATTTCTACACTTACCGCATCTAAACTTAGTGGTGCATTACCAGCTATTGATGGATCAGCATTAACAGGAATATCGGCTGGGGCTACAGGTGGTGGTAGTGATGAAGTATTTGTTGAGACAGGTCAAACTGTAACGACATCATATACATTAAGCACCAATAAAAATGCAGTTACCGTAAGTCCTGCAATTAATTCAGGTGTTACTATTACAGTGCCATCTGGTGCAACTCTTGTTATTCTTTAACTATGGCTTTAAACATTAACGGCACTACTGGTATTTCTGGGGTTGATGGGTCAGCTTCCGCACCAGCATTACAGGGAACAGATAGTAATACAGGAATAAATTTTGGATCTGACACTGTCAATATAAACACAGGTGGTTCGACTAGGGCAACTATTGATAGTTCTGGTGCTTTAGATGTTCCTTCAAATTTCCCTATAAAAGTTGCTGGTAGTGAAAAATTAAGAATTACTTCCTCTGGAAATTTAGGTATATCAACAACTTCCCCTGTAGCTCAAACAACAGCAGGAGGCACAGCTATAACACCTGTTTTAGATTTAAAAGGAACTAGTGGAAATAACACTTCAGGTGTTTTGCAATTAACTAGAAAAGACAATGCTACTCAAGGGTCTTGTATTTATAGTTCTGGAGATGATGCTGGATTGACTTTTAGAAATACAGACGGCAATGGCTTTGGCTTTTATAATGGTACTACTCGAGCTATACGAATTAACCCTAGTTCAAATATATTTATTCATAGTGAAAATTCAAGTGGTAGTAACGGGAGAATTTATACAAATGGAACTAATGGAGGTACTTCCACAGTTCTTGAAGTAAATCAAAATGCAGGTAGTGGGACTGAAATGATTACCTTTAGAAACTCAGGATCACAGCTAGGTACAATTCATCAAAGTGGTAGTGGTGTGAGTTATCAAAGCAATTCTGATTATAGATTAAAAGAAAATGACGTTGTTATATCAAATGGAATAACAAGACTTAAACAACTACGACCTATAAGATTTAATTGGAAAGTAGATACAGAAACAGTTGTTGATGGATTTTATGCACATGAAGTTTCTGCTGTTGTACCAGAAGCAGTACGAGGTAATAAAGATGAGGTATTTGATACTGATGGAGTTGGTACACAAGTAAAAGGTGATCCAAAGTATCAACAATTAGAACAAAGTAAACTTGTACCTTTATTAACTGCTGCATTACAGGAAGCAATTACAAAAATAGAAACATTGGAAACAAAAGTTGCTGCATTGGAGGCTGGATAAATGACAGCAAAGATTAAACTAAACGCAGCATCAGGTGGTGGGTCTTTCAGCTTACAAGCACCCTCTTCTTCTGCTAATAACAGAGTAATGACTCTGCCTGATACAGCAGATGGAACGATATTAACTACAACAAATCCAAAGGCAGGGAATATTATTCAAGTTATACAAACAGTTAAAACAGATGTTTTTACACTTAGTACTCAAACTTTTACAGAAGTCACTGGACTTAATGTATTAATCACACCTTCTAGTGCCAGTAATAAAATACTTGTTGAATGGGGTGTTTATTTTGGTGCTGGTTCTGAATTAGATTCTGGAGGTTTAAGATTGCAAAGAGAATTTTCTGGATCTTCTAATAATGATCTTTTATTTGTAGGTGATCAAGAAGGATCTAATGCAAATATGAGAAGAGCAACTAACTGGGCTACACATATGAATACAAGTGGAAATAGACAAAATACTTTTATGGGTGGTAAATTTTTAGACTCTCCAAACACAACAAATCAAATTAAATATCTTATTAAATTAGGTGCTGGACAAGGTGGTGGAGCAACAGTCACAATAAACAGATCAGAAGGTTTAAGTAATACTGATTCAAGAGCAACAGTTCCAAGTAGTATTACAGCAATGGAGGTAGCAGTATAATGTCATTAGACCATGAAGCGATACGCAAAGCATATCCTGATGCTGTAGTTATTGATGATGGTACAGGTGCATTTGATAAAGATGGAAAGTCTGTAACTTTAGAGCAAAGCAAGATTGATGCTGCAAGAGTTACCTTAGATGCTGAAGCTGCTGCTGTTAAGTACAAAACCGATAGAACAACAAATGGTTCTACTGTTTACAGTTCTTTGGGAGATCAACTTGATATGTTGTATGCCGATATGCTTGCAGGTAAACTAGATACAACTGGAACGTGGGCTACCCACATTAAAGCGGTTAAAGACGCTAACCCAAAACCTAGTTAATTATGTCAGAGATCAAGGTAAATTCGATAAAAGGGGTAGGAGCTAGTGCTGCTGCTATTACTGTCAACAATACTGATGGAACGTGTA
>Ga0181395_1000468_pt1 | contig 17186 bp, 19 predicted proteins | sample 18SPOviralmetaG_FD_130124 | JGI IMG/M metagenome (GOLD analysis project Ga0181395, IMG submission 130124) | Marine viral communities from the oligotrophic San Pedro Time Series (SPOT) site, San Pedro Channel, CA, USA - 18 SPOT_SRF_2010-12-16 | ecosystem: Environmental > Aquatic > Marine > Strait...
AACGTTAGGGAGTAACGATGATAACCTTAAGTTTGTATTTTCTAGAAAGTAAAAATCTGCGGTACCATTCTTATTTGATACTGCACAACTATGGACTGATATATCCGTATTATATCCTTTGTAATTGTCCCTAAGCTTGTCTGCTAGTTGAGGTAACGCCTCTACTAACAAAACTTTATCTATTATGTCTATGTAGTATTCTATGAAATCTGTAACGTGGTCTTTACCTGTGTTACTCCCTAGTTGAATTAAGTTTATCATAATATTTATTTAATTTCTCTTTTCTTTTTTTACACTCATCGCATGGTCCACCGTGATATTTTTCCCATAACCATTTAATGCCCGTAATATACAAAATTTTCTCTACTAAGTCACCTAATTTAATCATAATAGTCGTTTTTATTTTTTGCTCTAGTTACGTCTTTGTTTTTTTTCTTTCTAATTTTATTTCGTTCTTTAGTAGCAGCCTTTCTTTCCTCTACCTTTCTTAAATGTTCACCTACCTTCTCAAATGCCTCTTTATATTTTTTACGTTGCTCTGCTAATACAGCCATTATAACTTCCTTACTGTCTTTTTTAGTATTGCCTCTATTACAACCTGAATGCCTACCCATTAGATCATTTTTATATGACTATTGTTTTTAGGCTTAATTGGTATTACTTTAGTATCTTTTATTTTATAATGAACATAAAAGTTAAGATATTCTTTACCTGTGTATTTACTAGGTCTACCATGTTTATATCTAGATCCATTATAATATAAGGATTTGCCTGGTTCTAATTCTAATTTATATTCATTTAAATCCTCACCTTCACATACTAAGGGCCAATCAGCATCCTTACTATATGTTACACTAAAACTTACTGCATGTGTACTAGCTCTGTCTCTGTGCATTTTTAAACTACTATCTTTACCATATGATCTAACACCATAAACAAATGTAGGTTCTAATTTTTGACCTGACATTTTTTCTGCTATAGGCAAATAAATTTCATGTATGCGTTTTGTGATGCTAGGTGCTTTATCTAAGTTATATAAACGTGATTTACCGTCTATCTCGTGTAATTCTTGTTCATCCTCAGCATCATGTTTAAATAAGAATGCAGTTATTAAATTTGTTACTTCATCTGGAGTATCAAGAATATCAAATGCCTTACCATATTGTTGAGGTAAATCCTTAGTTTCTTTCTTATATTCTTCTGCTAATAAATCATCCTGTAATGGATCCCAAGCATTCTCTCTAATCCATGCTGTTACAATATATTTTTCACCAAATGCTACTCGTTCAGCTTGATGTTTAGCTGCAGGTTGTAGTTTACCATCTTCTTTTAAATTATCCCATGTTAAAGCACATCCAGCAAGAGGCATAAATGATCTATCTACTACTGGGAATGTAGTCCAACCACCTTCCATATCTTGATTTAAATAAATCATTAGTGTTTTAATTCTATTACCTGAATGTAAACCGAATTTCTTTATATTTATTTGATCAAATCCATCATGGTGCTCTGTAAAATAACCATCTTTAACATATTTTTGTCCTTGTAAACCTTCCATTTGATTTACATTAACACCTAATTCCTTAGCTATTTTATTTTTTAATGCCATTACCATTTTAGAGCAATCGCATAAATAAGCTGTTTGTGATTTTCTAGAATCATCGACTACTCTTTCAGCACCTAATGCTACTGTAGACTCGTTTAAGTCTTTGTCAATTAATCCTATAAGGTTTTTACACTCGTCTGGAGTAATAAATTCTGGTAGTAATTTTAAATCCCAATTACCTAGAGGTTTTTGTTGCATTGATTCTTTTAGATCCACTGTATTTAAATTTATAACTTTGAGGCAAATCGTTGTATATTATTTGTTCTTGCTCAAATTGATTATTAGTATATTCTTTTTTATCTGTTTTCTTAATTGGGTTTAGACGTATCATTCTATAGTTATTTGATCTTTGATCCCCCAGTGCGTTTTCGTCTGACGGTAGATATAGGTTTCTCGGTAGTTTTCTTCGTTTCATAACTTGGTTTTTGCAATTCCTTTAAATATTCTCTAACCTGCTGTCTGATATAGCGTTTATTTAATGGTTGCAATTCTTTCATCACTTCATACACTGTATCGCGACATTTGTTTCTCTGCAGTATAAACGTGATTTTACGATTTAAATATGCTACTATAGCATGGTATTTGAAAATAAATATTGTTACTACTGAACCTATGATTGTGCAGGCAGCTGTAAACAACCAATAATTTCTTAAAATTTCTTCTGTCATTGTTTTATGTTTTTATTTGTTAATTTTTCTTTTAATTCTAATAATGCAAAACGAATATCTTGACTTAGTCGCTGAGGAGTTATTCTTGTTAATTTACTAATTTCACCTACAGTTAATTGTTCCATATAATGTTTCTGAATGAGGTATTTGTCATAAAAATGTAACTCATTAATTAGTAAAGGTAATTGCTCTTTCATGTTAGTCCAAACATCTCCCTCATCGTCTGCAGCCTCAGCGTAACCAATCTTGGAGGAGTAATCATAGTCATCAAAAAGCACTCTATGAGACTCAATGTGCTTTCTATGTTTACTATAAAATGGACTGGTTGAAGAACGAATTGCTAATGACATAGCTGAGGTAAGGTATCGTTCTAATGCTGAGACTTTTTTAGACGGAGAAGTAACAATGAAATACTTTTTCTCTATTGGCTGATTTAGAAAATATAAAACCGTGTGAGAAACCAAGTCTGGTCCCCACTTGTCAAAGTTGTAACTGCAAATTTTTTTAGCATTTACAAATAATTGTTCAGTAACGGCTTGAAGTTCGTTATTGACAATTGATTCCATTTCAGTCTTAGATAGTTTGTCGCCCATTGTTGTCCATTTATGCGTCGATAATATACGTTCCCCCTGTTACGCCTCCTAGTAGCCTCTGTTTCTCTCTCGTTTCTTATTGCCTTTTCTTATCCCTTTTCTTTCTCCCGTTATAAATATTGAATAGAAGTTCAAAACGCAGAGAGAGTTGTGAACAATTTATGAACAATGTTTAAGCAAAGCATTCACCCCATATCTTATGACAGGAATTTCTAACATTTATCCATTTACCTTTGTAATGATTTCTGGGTGTATATTTGAAACATATATCACCATTATCAAACGTTGTAGTTTTCCATTTGATCCATGTCTGTTTTTTAGTAGCCCAGAGATACACTTCGCCTTCTCTATTCAACCAAAAATCTCCAATGACTTTGCTAAGCTTCTTATCTTTAATAAATTTCACATTAGCTTTTGTATTATTTTCTCTTTGTCCCATTTGTCCATTTTAATGTTGGGATTCAATATACGAGAAAGAAATGTGGGAGGCACGCTATTTTAGAAAAAAAGGGAGGATGCCTCTGTGGAAACACCCTCTAGACCAAGTTCATAGCTCGTCTATTTTACCTTCACCTTCGTTTTATCCGTTTAATTTCCTAATTATACCACCGTAATTTTTAAGTGTATGTCCTGCATTATCAATACAAGCACCATAATAGAATGTTTGATCTTGTGTCCAGTCAATATTTAAATTTTGTATTGGATCTCCTCCTGCTACAGCATTATAAGCTGTGTCATTTGGATTACCTGTATTCCATACTGATGTTTCAGTAGCTGAATTGATGTATAATGTTTTATTAACATATAATTTACCATCAGCACTATTCTGACTCTGCGCTAATGGTAAATCTCCAGATCCTCCTGGGTATCCAGCTCCTGGCGCTACATTACCTTGGTACACATTAAATGTAAGATATGTAGTACCTGATCCTCCGGTTTGTTCAAGCATAGATCTAATTTCTAGTATATCTCCTACTGCAAATGTTCCTCCAGCAATTGATGCTGTTTGGAATACATAATCACATCCAGGCGCTGTTGCCTGTGTATATGAACTAGTTCTAGGTGATAATTGGAATGAAGTAATTCCACCTCCACCGCCACTTGCAGTTTCCCATTTAGCTTTACCACTTGCGTCTACACCAATTACTTGACCTACACTACCTGTGCTATTAGCTAATTCTATTGAACCAGACATTGTTAATTTATTACCTGATTGTATTACTACATCAGTAGATAAATTTAAATCTGCACCTGATCCTGATGACCATAATTTTATACTATCTGTTCTACCTACTGAATTAGCACCCATTGAAAATAAATGAACATCATTTCCTAATCCTGTGAATGCTGAGTTAGCAAATTGTATTGTATTTCCTCCTACAGCTTGTATTTGGAAACCATTATATTTGTTACCTAAATCTCTAGTATTACTACCATGAATTATAATGTTACCATATTGAACTGGTACTGTAGCTGAACCTAATTCTATTGAATCTGAAGCAAATGCTGCTGCATTTTGTCCTGCTCTAATATTACCACTTCCTATAATTGAACCTGTAATATTTGCTCCTAATGAAGTTACTTCTAAACCATTAACATATGCTGTATTACTTTTAGATGCTACAATGTTTTTACCACCTATAATTGCTGATGCTGTAACTCCGGTAGCTATTGTATTTTGAAATCCTCCAACTATAGCACCAAAATCTGAGCTTGCTTGAATATCATTATTTCTTCCTCCTACTAACGCAGATCTAACTCCACCTAAAGTATTTTGATATCCACCTAACATTGCAGAAGCATCAGCAGTATTATCTATTGTAGAGTTAAAAGCACCCATTGATGAATTATAACTGGAATTAATAGTTACACTATCACCACCAAAAATAGAACTGTTTTCTCCATTAACAGTGTTATTAGCACCTATTATAGTACCATTAATAGTATTATTATTGTTGTTATATCCTACAGTTAAAAAATCTTTAAGACCTGTAGTATTTGCACTTCCACTATTAGCTCCAGATTGAATATTTACTTTACCTTCTATGGTAGTTGAACCTGTTACTGATAATGAACCTGTTATTTGAGCGCTTCCTGTATATGGAAAAGCAGCTCCTCCTCCACCTCCGGCAGCCCATTCAATTCCACCATTAGCATTAGATGTTAATACTTGTGCTGATGAACCAGTGCTTGAAGTAGAATCATATAGATTTACTTGTTTTGAACCTGATGCTCTTTGTATAATAGGAACGAATGCTGAACCAGAATACATTTGTAATGCCATCTTGTTATCATCCATTCTTATTGCTACACCTACATCCTTAGTTGGATTAGCAAATCTTATACTACCTGTTTCATTTTGATTTTCGTGAATATATCTTGCTGATCTTGATCCTTTATCTTCAATTTTAAAATCTCCACTTGATTGAGCTTCTTTTGTAATATTAAATTGTGCTAAACCACCTGATCCTATTGTCCATTCAAAATCTCTTCCCATTTCAAATCGGACGTTTGTTTGACCATCTGATTTTAATAAACCAACTTTAGATCCACTAAATTGTAATGTTGGTCCTTCTGTAAATGAATTTTGTGCATCATCTTGAATTACCAATGTTGCATTTTGTCCTGCTACATTTTTTATAACTCTAGCATTACCAATACTTTCTACTGAATAATCATTTAATAATTGTGCTGATGAACTTATAATTGCTGAGCCAGATACTATTGCTCTATTTTTTACATCTAAAGCAGGCACAGTTACTTCATTATCTCTTGATGCTGTTATATTTTGTCCTCCTATAATAACTGATCCTGATACTGTTGCAGGTATTAAATTACTATTACCTCCTATAATTACATTTCCTTTTCTTACAGATCCTCCGTTATCAATTGTATTTAAAGTACCACCTACAATTGCATTATAAGTACCTCTTGCTGTGTTTCTAAACCCAGCTAAAATACCAGTTGCATCAGCACTTTCTATTGTACCTCTTGTAGCACCAGCTATAATACCATATTGAGTAGAACCATCAATTGTATTATTTTCACCACCTATAATTGCTACAGGTCCAATTGAAGTTGATGTATTATTAAATTCTCCTGAAATTAATTTCTTTTTAACTCTTAATGATCCTGATATAATACTTGATCCTGTAACAGTAAATCCTATTGATGCTGAATTACCTGCTGTTAATACTTCTTGTAAGTTATTAACTGTAGCATTTTCTGCGAATGAAGCTGTTACAGCATAAGATGCACTTAAAGCACTATCTGCTCTTGATGCTGATACTGCTCTTGAAGAAGATACAGCATATGAAGCACTAACTACTGATTGTGCTTTTGAAGCTGAAATAGCGTATGATGCTGATATTGGAATAAATTCCGTACCTGTAGCTGTTGCTAGTACATTAAATGCTCCACTTGCGGAACGCTGTACTAAATTTTGAAATGATTGGCTAATGTATAAGCCTGATAAATCTTGTGCCATAATTATATATCGTATTTAGTTGGTCCTGGAGGTGGATATGCAGGATAAGCTGAATTTACAATTGGTAAACCTGCTTGTCTTGCTAAGTTCATATATACTGCTCTAGTATTCCTCTGCATTACAATAGGTGATCTGTACTGACTACCATAGTCAGGTACAAATTGGTATAGTAATGTATTTTGACCTAATTCAGGAAACAATGCTAGATTTTCAGTTAAGTATCTAGACAGTTGATCTGCGTAAAATTGTTGTTTGTTAAAAATGCTTTGACGTTTAGCATCATACATTGATCTATCTACATTAACGCTATTTTCACCCCCTGTAGGAGTTAATAATCCGTTATTTCTAGTTCTTACCATTACAGCCTCTGTAATATTGTACAATGAAGCATAAACTAATGCCGGCTGAATGTAATCGTCAATTAATGTTGTATATGACCCTGATACACTATTGTTATCAATTTTTGTGATTAAAGTATTATATAGTTTAGTTCCTATAATAGGTTGTATAGCTATATCTTGTGCTTCTCTAATTCCGTTTACCATTAAAGCATCATCTACTGATTCATTTAAATCACTAAATGCTCTAATTTTTGCTTCGCTAATTAATAATGTAGTTGTCATATATCTATTCTGTTAATGGTGCATCATCATTTATTTGATCATCTAATTCTTTTTCATCTTCTACATCTGCATCTTGAGATACTACTACCTCTGCTTCATCTGCATCTTCATATTCAAATAATGGGTTTTTCTGTATTACACCTAATGTTAATTCTCCGTGATTGAATTCTAATAATCCTTCAAACACACCTAATATACTTTGTTGGAATGGTAATACAACTGTATTTAAAAACAATCTATATGATGTTTCTATTTCTTCAGCATTGTTACCTAATCCTGTATTTGATTTAATACCTAAAAGCATTGGACTTGTTATACGATGACTCGTTAAAATTTTCTGTGAAACTACGTCATTTAAAGTGGTGTAGTAGTCATCAGCCCCATTCTGTGGAATAGGAGTTATATCGGGTTTAAGCGACGGATCTGCAACATCCATATAAAGCATGTTACCTGCGTTACTTGTACCTTCATATTGTAATCTCAACATATTCTCAATAGCCATACGCTCCTCATCATTTGCATTTGTATAAGTTGTAATTGCTAATGATGGTGCTAAACCATTTTTAATGTTTGATATGTGAAAATTATCTACTTCTTGATCTAAGTCTATTACTTTTGATCCCCCTACGTAATCAGGTAATGGATAGTATCCTTGTCCTGGTCTATAAGGTGAATGGTATAATAATTGTTTTGGTTCCTCATTTCTACACTCTAAATTAAATGGAGGTAAATGAGGTAATTTTTTATCCATGTCATTAATTGTAAAATCAAATGATGGTCTCCATTCATTTGAAATATAATAACCTGGTATTTTATTGCGATCGCATTTCTCCATAGCTCTCACGTGTGAGAAATCTACATGATAAATCTCCGCAATACGGCTTCTATCTCTAGAGTAAATAATTTCTAAAGCATATCCGCCAAATAATTTATAATCTAAAGCTACTTTGTTGTAGATATCATTCCATGATTCTCCATCTCTGTTAGCAACTTTTAAGATGTCTTCATTGTCTGTAACTAAACCATCTCCGGTTATAGCTTGTACAATTGAATTTATACACGAAGCGTGTATTGATGATTGATTGTATAATGAAATTAAATATTCTGGATACTGATTATCAGCTCCAAATTTCATATACTTTGGCTTGTCCATTTCTCCGTGACGATAAGGATTACTTTCTCTGTCAAATCCACTTTTAGCGAATTCTTCCTTACGTTTAATAGCCGAAAAGTTAAATTTTTTATTTTCCATTAGTATTGATATGTGTTAAAGGTACCGTTTTCATTATTTGATACATAATCTTTTATTGTTGGGTCATTCGAACCTGAAACCCATACTCTTTCTGTATCAATGAAACCACCATCATATTTTCTATTTAGATATTTTTGGAACGTTGCCCATTTATAATCTAAAACTGCAATTGGTTCATTGTTATCTTCCCATTTAAGTGCTGTTACATTCCATATTGCTGGAGTAAATTCACTTACATATGGAGATATATCTGCAAACCATTGTCCACTTGCGGTAGGCGCTGCATTTCTATTAGTTTCTACTAATAACCATCCGTCTCCACCTTTAGTTTTATTAGATATGATGCTACCAGATAATTCCCATAATGATTGATCAAAACTACTAGTTAATGAAAATAATGCTTCAGAGGAGCTCACTTGGTAATTTACCCAAAGTGCGCTTTGATCTGTTCCGCTGCTACTGTAATTTAGTCTAATCATCGTCTAAGAATAAATATGTTTATTGTATAAGATAGATATTAAAAAAAAGGGGGTCATTTATAGACCCCCCAATTTTTAAGAATATATTTAAGATCCTACAGTTATACCCGAAAGTACACTTGTTAAGACAGATCCACTTACTTCACTTGCTGGGAATGGTTCATCCCCTGTAAATGTTAGTGTGTATCCGTTTAGGTCTCCAAAAGCTGTCCCCGTTTGTCCAGTTCCTCCTGATAATGTCATACCATTTTCTTGGCCTAAATAGAAAAATTGTCCTATTCCGCCGTCTTCAGTACCATTATTAGTTTGAACTATAATCTTAAGGTCTGGGTTCTGTGCTAGAACCTTAACCTGATTACGAGTAGACGATTGTAGTTTCTGGAATGGTGCATTTACTACTTGTTCGTAATAAACTGTACCATTTTCGATACTACTGTTAATAGTTTCTGTAAAGTCACCTGTGTTTTTAGCAAGTTCGAATAAAAAGAACGTACCTGATCCACTGATAGCTGTTAATAAACCATTATTTGCGCCTGTTACTGAACTAACTGAACCACTTAATATATAAATTTGACGAAGTCCACCCATGTTATCTCGACAACCTAGTTGAAATCCTGATGTAATATCACATGCCATAATTTTAAGTTTTATTTGTTAGTTAATAATCGGTTAATGCTCTTAGTTTACGTCGTTAGAAACCCAGTAATGAGGATGTCCAATTTGAGTACCTAATTTGTTTCTCAATCTGTATTTGATAGTATCAGAGTTGATATCATACCAAAGTTGATAGTTACTTGTATCTGAAATAAGATCACATCCAACGAATGCATCAGAAGCAGGTCCTAGTACTACTCTCTCTTTGTTACGTAATCCCCATCCACCAACGATTACCACGTTAGGGTATCCTGGTAATGGAACTTCGTAAAATCCGCCTCTTGACTTCACTGAAGTTGGGTCAAAGTGGAATAAGTTCTGAGTTGTAAGACCGTTGATGATTCTTTGGAATACTTTAATACCACAGAAGAAAGTTAAATCACTAACATCTAAGATGTTTGGATCAGCAACTTCTAACATTCCTGTTAATTGTGCGTATGCAGTAGATCCTGTAATTGGAGTTGCAGATGCCCCAGTAGCACTTACTACATTAGCAGTAGAACCACTAATTAGTTTGTGAAAACCATCAGCTTCTGGCTCTACAGAAGATCCAGCGAACTGAGATCCTGATACTGCGTTCCAAATAAAGTTATCATTGTCTTGTTGTGCCTTAGCTACTAATTCAGTAGTTAGGTCATTTAATAAACTGAAAGTCTCTTCGTAAGATCCTTCAGGTAAAGCAGATATACCTAGGTATTTCTGAGTAAGCGTTTGAAGATTCCAAGCATCGTAAGCTGTTCTCTTCGTAACAGTAATGTTTCTTTGAGTAAATATTGCTGAACCACTTGGAGTAGTTACTGCATCACCACCTTGAAAATAAGGTATAACAGCAACCTTGTTCAAAGGCTCTTGATATTTAATCCCTTCTTGAATACTTACATACTCGGCAGTATTGCCTTTGTAAATAGTTTGAAGTAAAACTTTACCTGCTACTTCGTTGTTAAAGTCTGCTAATGCAGCTACATTTAATCCCATAATAGTTTAAGTTTAATTTTAATTATTTGTTAGACATTCTCTTCAACATTGCGTTGTAGCGTTTGTCTGCTTTTGTTGTGCCTTCCGCTCTGGAAAACTTGATTGCTGGAACAGTCTTATCAGCTGCTGGTTCTGAACTAAATGAAGACATTTTTTCTTCCATGGATTTCATTTTGTCATCCATAGACTTCATTTTGTCTTTTAATTCTTCTACTTTCGCCTCAACTACTTCTCCAATTACTTCGATAACGTCTTCTAGCTTAAATCCGCCTGCGTTAATTAAGTCTTGCTTCTCGTCTTTAATTCCGTCTAGATATCCTTCCTCTTCAGCATCAGTTCTAGCATCCATTTCATCTTCTTTAGATGCGAATGCTCCTTCGTCTGATTTATCACCTTTCTTAATTAAATCTTTAGCTTGTGGATCTTTGTCTTCTTCAACCATCTTATCTTCTTTAAGATCAGCTGAACCTTCACCTTTAGCGTCTGGATATTTAAGACCCGTGATTTTAGAGTCTCTGTCTAGAATAAATTGGATACCAGATGTTGATACGTGCTCTCCTTCAGGTGCTTTAACCATATTACCATCTTTGTCCTCTATAAATAGAGTTTGTCCGATAGCAAATTTGCCAGCCTCTTCGTTAGATACTTTTGAACCATCTTCTAGTTCCGCTTTATCGAATTTTTCAACGTTTGCTTCGACTAAATTAAAGTGTTGTTTTACTAACTCTTTTAATTCATTTTTAGTCATAGTAAATGTTTTTGAAAAAAATTATTGATGAGGCTACTTGCCTCATTTCGTTAATCATAAATATCCGTATTATTTCACTTCTTTTACAAAATCTGTTGGCTTCTGTTGATATTCTATTTATATTGAATACGTATAATATGAACAAATAAAAATATACAATATGAGAACATTTTACAACAAACAAGATTCATGGCCTAAAATATGTACGGCATGTGCTAAACGTGGAGAAGAAACAACCCTTAATCCTGGTGTCAACATCTATCTATCAATGTTTAAACGTGGTATTTACAAATGTAAAACCTGTAAAGCTAAACAATCTAAAATCGAACATGAGGCTAAATGGAAGTTACCTTTGTTTAGAATTAAAAAAGCTGAATATATAAAAGAGTATCAAAGAGAGACTGATGCTGGTGTGTATGCTGTTTATGATAAATTAGATATTATTTACATTGGTCAATCTGCTATACCAGAACAACGTCGTGTACAACATTTTTCTAAGCACATTAAACCTATGGATAAGTGGCAACCTAAAATATCTTATGATTTAGCTACAGGTAAGTTAGATAGAAAACATTTATCCTTTGATATGATTGAGTATGTTGATGATAAAGATGAACGTATAATAAGAGAAAAATACCATTTAGAACAACACAAATTAGCATTTGGGGATTATCCTAAATACAATTCATATTCTACAGATAGAAAACGAGGACATATAGTAGATAAAAGAAAGGATAGCTAACGAGGTTCCGTTACGTGCTATCCCTTCCTAAAAGAAAAAATATATAAAAATATATACAATAATACAATAGAATCAATGGACTAATTCATGTTGTATGAGTATAAATATATTACTTATCTTCCCATTGCTGAAGGCAAATGACGAATCGTTGTTTGCCATCTGGGAATTCTTTACGCATTATATCTGATGTAACACATCTAGATAAAAAATCGTCTTTCTTTTCGGTTGGTTTAGGATTTGGTAAAGGCATATTCTTGTTTATTTGCTAAAATTGTTTTATCGTTAAAAATACCTTCAACACTAAAGCCTTTTACTGCTCCTGTCTTGATGTATTTGTCCCATATTTCTTCGTTGTTTACTTTATAAACTCCGAACCAACTACCTTTAGGTAAATTGTATCCGTATGAGTTAGATTTGTCATTTTTCTCATCTGCTACTAGCCATGATTCTACTAATGTTAAATCAGCTACTTTTCTATCTGGATCATGTTCTATGTTTACAGAATCAATTAATTTATTTTCCATCAATTTATATGATAGTTTTTTAATACCTGCAGAATCAAAGAATACATAATATTTTTCTCCTTCCTCATCAAATCGAGGTATTAATTTATCTGGTACCATAAGTGGTCCTGCTAATTCCATTTTTTCACCAACCGCACTAAACTCAAATTGACCTTCAGGTATGCCTGCTTCAATTTCAGCTTGTGTTCTTGCTTTAGGATTTGTTTGACCAGCACCTTGTGCTCTAGGTCCTCCTAATAATTCTTCTAGGATCGGGTTTTTGGCAGATCGTTTATTGTTGGTATCATTCCTTTTAAAGAATTTTTGTTGCCAACTATGTCTACAATTGAAACTGCCTTTGTATACGAATATATCGTATGTACTAAATTCTTCATTAGCACCAAATAATGACATATTGTTTATGTCTTCTAATCTGTATAATAAATCTAAATTTAATACTTGTCTACAGAACGTTCTATTTTTAGAATCTCTAGGTCCTGAGTATTTGTATAATACTTTAAATTGCGATGTATCTTGTAATGATCCTTTATCTGGATTTGAATCACTACGTTTTACAGCAAATTCAGCGTATAAGCTGTTGTTAAATTCATCCTCACTAATTTCTAACCACGTGTCATCAATCAATGATGCTTCTGTTTTACCCACGGATTTTAAATTCTTAAGTAATTGTTCTTTTTGGTCATCATCAAACTCATCAAAATGTTTATGCATTTTAACTGGTTCAGATTCCTCTATTTTTTTAAGCATTTTATCTGTTGCTTCAGTATGTGTTTTACAAGGCATATAAACTGTTTCTCCTCCAATTTCATGTTTATGAGTGCCTGCACAACCAATATTTCTAGCCATTACTAATGCTTGATTTTCGTCTGCAAATACAGGTATACCATCTATTTCAGCTTGATCAGCAAAACCATATTTTTTATAAATGCGTTCTCTATCTGCTGCTGATTTAGTACCCCATTTCATTTCAGACATAATTACTTCTTTATTAGATTCCTCTAGTAAACCAGCTTGTCTTAATTTCTTTTCTGCCCAAGGTAATGCAGCAGGTCCTCCCCATAATAGATAAGATATATAACCACATGCATTATAATCGCTTCTCTTTATAGCTAAATCGTAATTATCTTTTTGACGTAATAAGAATGACCTCATACGTTTAATTGTTTGAATTGACACGTTCTCACCGTTAGCTAATTGCGTTGCTCTTCGTTTGCCGACAGCGGTACCACATTTATTTTTTATCGCTTTATTACGTTTAATTCCTTGTTCTGCTGCTTTACGAGCTGCTTGAGGATAATCTTTAAACGTTTTAGCAAAGTTTTGTTTGTTGAAAAATTGAAAATCTAATTCAATAGCTGGTTCTGCAACCAATGCCACTGCATCTATTCCTTCGAATATGTTTTCTTCATCAATGTCTAATTTTATTACTTTCATATTGTTATATTTTAACCGCCTATGGCTCTTCTTGTACTTAATTTAGCTTCTGCTTCTTGTGATGATGTTATATCCCCTGATATTACGTAAGCTTGTACTGCTGTATTGTCTACATTAGTTTCAGGGTTAGTTCCAATGTCTATATTTGCTGATGATATCGTTGGTGCTGAACTAGCTCCACGAGGTAATGTAGGCGCACCACCAACACTTCCTCCACCACTATCACTATTTTTAATTTGTGATATACTTTTAGCTGCTCCAGCAATTGAACCTGCGATACCTAAACCTGCTGATACAGTGTTAATAGTAACCCAAGGTTGACCAGCTGTAATTGGAGATGCTAATACTGCTTTTGCATTCGCAGCTGCTGTACTAGAAATAATTTGTCCTATACTAGCTGCTTGTTGTGCTACTACTGCTGCTATTTGTAATTCCTTACTTTCACCTGCTAATTGACCTAATAATTGTCCAAATTGACCTACTAAACCTATGTATGCTTGTTCTAATTGTGCTTTACCATCAATTTCAGCCATTTTAGCATCGATAGCATCTTGTGCTTCTTGATCAACGATTGCTTTTTGTGTAGCCTTATCGTTTAATGCTGCTTCAGTTTTTATTTGTGAATAGTAATCTCTTACTGCTTGTATTGCTTCTTCATCAGCACCTAATTCTTCTAATTCAGCTAATTTACGTTCTTCATCTAATTCAGCTTTTGCTAATTCAGTTTCTGCATCACGTTCCTGAATCATGTTAAGGAATTCCTGCTTTATATCGTCTATAGTTTTTAATCTATCTACTTCAGCTTGTGCTAAACGTTCTGTTTCAGCCTTTTCCTCATCTAATTTCTTTTGTGCTGCTGCTTCGTCTTCTGCCTTTTGTTTTTCCCTAGCTGCCTTACGTTTTGATCTTCTATCTGCAGCTGCTTTATCACGAATATCTTGTGCAGCCTTAAGTTGTGCTGCTTCAAACGCTGCTGCATCTGCTTCTGCATCTTTTCTTTCCTGACTACCTTCTAATGTTAATGACGTTAGTAAACGTTGTTTTTCACGTTCTATCTCTACAGTCGATTCACCTGCTGCTTTACGTACTTTAAGTTCATTATCAATGTCTTTAACACGTTGTTCAGATGCTTCTTTAGCTGCTTGTGCTGCTTTTTCTTCTGCTGTGGCTGTTAAACCTAATGCTTCACCTACTGATGTAACTAATCCTTTAAAGAATTGGAATACTTTATTTACAGCTTCAAATTTATCTTTTAATGCAACAACTAAACCAACTAATGTTGTAATTGCTAATATAGTTAAACCAATTGGATTTGCTGCTAATATAGCGTTAAATGCTCGTTGTGCTAGATTTAATATTTTTTGTCCTGCAGCAAATACTTTTGCTTTTGTACCTGCTATACTAAAGTTTTTAGCTAATTTACCTACACCTTCAGATACATCTTTTATACCCATACCAAATGCAATTGCATTGGTTGCTTGTGCAGTTAATTTATCAAATTCCTCTGATTCAATACCTAATAGTCCTACGGCACCAGTTAAACCAGCTACAGAACCTGCTACAACTTTAATTGCACCATCTGCTGCTTCTAGTTTTTTATCTAATGTAAATCCTTCAACAGTGGCTTGAGTTGATTTCAGTTCCTTTTCTAGTTTCTGAATATTACCTGCTGCCTTATTAAATGCTGCACTACCAACACCTACTTCCTTAATTTCCTGATTCAGTTCATTAAGTTCCTGTTCTATTTGCTGAATCGTTCTTGATGAAGCTCCAGCATTTACATTAATATTATAATCAATAGTTTGTGTTGCCATACTAATAAATATTTATTTGAACAAAGCTACCCTTGTTAATAATTTGTTTTTAAATTTTTCATGTCCATTCATGTTATCTATGTCTAATGACAAATAATGCGTTTTAAGCGCTTGATACGTTTTAATACGCAATATCAAACCATCAACAACAACTTTATCGTAATCTGGTAATTGTTTGTTATACACGTCAATATACACATCGTTATATTTTCCTAACCATCCTCTAGCATTAAATCTATTTGATGTATGTCTTTTATATCCGTCTAATTTTATATCCTTATCTACAATTATATCTATTTCTTCATTGTTATAATCGTCAAGCAAACCATGTAAATATAAAGCCAAACTTCCACATATAACGAACTCACCAATTGTTGATTTTAAATGTTTAATTACTTCTCTCATTAGCAATCATCTGTACAAACTCCTCCAAATGATATATTTCCTGTACCTGAATCACTTACTGTTCCGTTTTGTGCACAGAATGTAGCTGAAGCATAATCTTCTACTCTTTCATATCCTGTAGTACCATCACAACAAATAAAGTTAGCTTCATGATAATCACCTGAACTATTACCAAAGATTGTAACTGATATACAACCTGAAGGTGATGGTGTAGGAGTTGGTGTTGGAGTAGGTACTGGTGTAGGTGTAGGAGTAGGTGTAGGCGTTGGCACTGGAGTTGGACTCGGTGTTGGCGCTGGAGTATCCACCACATTGTTAAATACTGGATATAATTTTAGTAATTCAACTGTTACTACATCAGGTTCCATTAAATTAAACCCTTTGATTTTGTTAATTCTATATGTTTGATCTTTAATTGTTATACGATCATTTAATCTTATATCTTTATATTCCTCAGGTGTAAAGAATAAATCTAATGTTACTTTCTTACCTTCATTCCAATATAATCCTGCTATATAATTATTCCAATATGATAAATAAGCTGTTTCTGCTACTGCTGTACCAATTCCAAATGATGAATTAGATGCTACAAATGGAGTGTATGTGTTATCAAAATGTAAATTAAATGTATTTAGTAAATTACCTACTGCTGATATATTACTTATTGTAGCATAACCATCATCTTTATTATATGCAGTTGCTCCTGCGCCAGGAGTACCAATCCAAATAGAACCAGATGCTGCTGATGCTAATGAATTACCTGTTAATTTATATCCTATACGTGGTTTAAAGTTAAATGATTTTAGACCTGAATTATCGAATTTATATAAATGTGGTACATAATTTTCTTCTACTGATAAGTTATAAGTAGGATTACCATCTGCATCTATAGATCCTGATTGTAACATTGTGCCCATAATTACAGGTGCAAAGAATGTTTTAATTTTTCTTTGTCCTTGAGGTATTGTACTATTAGATACTAATTGTACTGTTCCGAATGGTAAGTTAGGTTGGTTATCTTCTGTAAAGACACTAAATCTATCTTTATCACCACTATTACCTATAAATGTTTCTTTATTTTGTTCTGCTAATGGTGAAGTAACTGATATACGTTCTGCTGTATTGAATTTATCTGTCCAGTTTACATCTCTACCATTTATCATCCATGTATCAAATGGTTCT